>Ga0126342_10010797_pt1 | contig 16354 bp, 9 predicted proteins | sample Cyp1metagenome_FD_92528 | JGI IMG/M metagenome (GOLD analysis project Ga0126342, IMG submission 92528) | Coral microbial communities from Lord Howe Island, Old Settlement Bay, Australia - Cyphastrea 1 metagenome | ecosystem: Host-associated > Invertebrates > Cnidaria > Coral ... | reverse complement strand
TTTTCGACATCTTAACTTCCAAAAGTGGTCCGGACCTGGTGTGTTTTGTACATTTTGACTTCGAAATGTGCTTCGCGGCACAACGGCGTGCACTTTTTCGACATCTCAACTTCCAAAAGTGGTCCGGACCTGGTGTGTTTTGCGCATTTTGACTTCGAAATGTGCTTCGCGCCACAACAGCGTGCAATTTTTCATCTCTCATCTGGCCAGATGGCTTCGCACCCGCCGCTTTAGCGAGCCTACTTTTCGACCCTCCGGAGCCACAAATCATTGGAAAACACAGTGTTTCGCGACTTTCCTACCTTTTCGCGCACCTGCATCTTCTTTCTTCTGACTCTTTCTCTTCTCTGATCTTCTCTCTTCTACTCCTCTTCTCTGATCTTCTCTCTTCTACTCTTCTCTTCTCTCTGACTCTTCCCATCTCTACTTTTCATCTGCCCATATTGTCGGAAGTTTGACTTCTAAACTTCCTTCGGTTATTATTATGTTTGACGTGTCAGGGTGTATAATGGCTCATGAAGGTGGTTTATATGTTTTAACGGAAAATGATTCAAAAGGAGATACATGGGTGATATGGCGGGAATATAATGAGGGGATACGGTTTTCATGGAGGTTGATAGATGTTTATAGATGGTATATAGTATATAACAAAGTGTAATTTGGCAATGATTTACGGAGCTTTACAATGGTTCGTACTGGGATGTGCTGGAAAGATGATAAAGTTCAATGGTTTTACCCCAGTCATAAGTTGAATGGTGTTTTGTGATGGTTTTGAATGTGGTGTACAACAGTTTTATGGTTTTTGCTTGTTTTTTTTAATATATATATATATATATCACTACGTGGAGATGCTATTGGGATGTTGTTGGGGTTATATGGGATTTTAGACTCAATTCGCTAAATACGGGGGCACGACATCACAAATGTCAAGGTTCTAAGGTTCTGGTTCGTATGGAAAATTTGATTGGGATATCATAGGGCATTATCATACTAAGACTATACATATAATGAGATTACTTCCATCCAATTGGGATGTTGGGGCTATACTGCTGATTTACTGAGATTTACAGTGGAAATGGTGGGGCTACAGACTATCAAACTGTAGTGAGTTAGGGTTCTGGTTGATGTGGAAGTTGGCCACCCAGGAATATAACGAGGATATGATAGGGATTAGTTAGATGATGAATTCACGGAATATAGCAGGGTTATGGTGTGGATATGAAAGGATATAATGGGGATGTGGTGGGGATGTGGTGCGGGCTACTTCTGGCACTTGCCTTTCAAATGTCATACTATGTCATCGGTGATTTAATGGGGACCATCGAGGTAGTACTGGATTCAACTACCAAACGTATGGGGTTAAATCACGATACAAACATAGTGCTACATCACCAAACAAAAAATCCCATGAAACATATAGGGCTAAATCAAAAAACAAGTCATCATTTTCCATCATTTTCCTATGTATTTTTCAACCCTGGCCGTGGTCCAACTCCTCCGAGTGGCTTGCGGCGAACAGCGCGCTTCGCCGCCGCGCCAGGCTCCCCCGTGGATCAGAAACAGCACCGGCCGCAGCGCGGAGTCCGTGGAGGGGACGTACCAAAGGTCGAGTGGCACGTGGAGACCTGGTGTGGTTCCAGGTCTTCCAGGTCTAGGTCTGGCGAGAAATGGGAGGTGAAACTTGCGGAATATTCTTGGGTACTATTAAGGTCTAAGAGATCTAAGAGAAATGGGAAACTTGGATACTGAAGATCGGGTATGAAAAATCGACGATGAATTTGGCGCCTTGCGTGCTCTGAAGTTTGGACCCATACGCAAATGATAGTTTAGTGACTGTTTAGTATGTAAAAATTAACAGAAGCTACATTCCCTATACCCCGTGACAGTTATAACTGGTGGAGAAAAAACAACAATTCATTCAAGTGAAATGTAACCAACTAGTTGCAGTAGATATTTCATCCCATGGCCAGAACTGCTGAGGGCTAAAACTGAATATATATATATAAATATATATGTATATATGATGTTGTTTAGTGTGTGAAACATATGAATATAGTGGATTTTTGGATCATCAGAATTTATGAAGTTACCATACATATATTTGTATAATGGATTGTTGATGAAAACAATATATATCTGAAAAATAGTTATCATAGTGGATTAGTGGATACAGCAATAAATGTGAATATATTTTGTTTATTTATCTATTTATGAGTATTGTAAATATATGTACTGTATGTAACTATATACTTAAATAGTGGATAAGAACGACCTCGGATAAGATAGTCAGAGACAATATTGAACAAAATGAAACAAATGGGTATATTTCTTCATAAATATATATATATATACATACAATTATCTATAAAGAAAACAGCTGGATATGTTTCAATATGTATTCATATATATAATGCATATTTGTACATGTATCTGTTAAAAATACGTATTCATATATGTACATATGTATGTAAATGTAATATATATATATATAGTCATTCACCAGCAGATAGAACATTCAAACATTAGAGATTGAAACAAATCTCAAATAGACATATGCAAGTATTTCTGGGTTTGTGAAAACGACAAATATAGAGACATGTGTTCAAACCTTTTCGAAACCGTAAATGCGTAAATCGCATAAAATGATTTGTCTTTACTAGCAAAAAGAAATTCTGAAAGTATTCAGTAAATTGATCACAGAACCTTTATATACATACATACGTATATCTAAAAAACTCTTTACATGATAGAAGCTTATGTTTTGCAATTTTTACATGAAGTCAAAAACACATGGAAAACACAGCGTTTATTTTTGCACGAGAACAGGAACAAATGGTAAAGAATGAAAACACTACACTATCTGTCCAAAAATGTTTGCACCTGTTTGTGATATGTTTGCAAGCTTGCAACTACCCTACACAGTGTATATTGATATACGCATATGTAATTGATGCATTTGTAACTCAGTGATACTCAGCGTATATGTGTACGTATATTATATGTAAACGTAAATATTTGAGTCACATGTGCATATGTATTTTTTATATATGCCACAGTTTTATACCTTTTTTGGGGGGGTGTCTGGGAGCCTCTTTTCCTTGGTTCTACAATGGTTCTTACAGATTTTGTAGCTCATGGCAAATGTGAAATTGGTTCAAATTTGGGCCAAAGTTACTCCGAAGTTGACGTTAAAACATGAACATCACCAGGCTCACTTCCAAATCAATTTGGATCTAATCAAACCTTGTTTTCAGAAAAAACAAGTTGAAAGTAAAGATGCATTCAATTTGAAAAAAAGATGCGGTAATTTAACATGAAATTAAAACTAATTTTAGATTCAAAGTCTAAAAGTGGCGCTGTGAGCTCCACTGTTCAGCTTAGTCGATCCCTGTCAACCAAAGCAATCAAGTAGCCAGCGGGAGAGCGGCGTTCAATTACCACATCTGTCGAATGACCTGCCATGTGATGCCCCGACTTGGCGTTGGTTTATAATCAGGCTATATAATTGGTTTAATGGGTAAATGGTGGATATCATATGCCAATCATGGTGGTTAAACTGGGTTAATGATGGTTATAATGGGTTCATGGCGGTTAATCAACTGTAATTTGATAGATGAGCATTGTTCAAATTCCCTCTGTCATTCCATCATACTGGTTGGTTAATAGGGATTCTCCTATAGGATTAGTATAATCCCCAATCTTTTGGGTAGTATAACCCCCATACAATCATCAACCAACAGGGGCTTTGAACACTGCTCAGATTTATAAGCAAACTTATAGCTTGGAAGGACCACAACGACACGTGTGTGTGTGCGCACCGTCTGAATAGAGGTAAAACTTCGTGGGCGACTCATCATATTATATTATATTATATGAAATTATTATTTTATTAAATTAAATTATATTATATTGTATTATATTAAATTAAATTATTATTATATCAACATATATTATCTTATATTATATTGTATTATATGATATTATATGATATTATATGATATTATATGATATTATATTAAATTATATTACATTATGTTAAATTATATTAAGTTATATTATATAATATTGTATTATATTAAATTATTCTTATATCAACATATATATTATCTTAAAAGTATATTGAATGTCATTATAATACATTAAACTATGTTACATTATATTATATTATATTATATTAGAGTAAATCATATCGTTTAAAGCAGGGGATCAGTCGGTGATCAACGAAGACACCTCCCCGGGACCCGTGTAAACGTACCTGCTGGGCTGTGGTGGCGCACCTGGGCGCATTTAAGTCGCAGCTGGTGGCCACCATAGCCCATATATATATTATATATATATATATTAATCTAATCTAATTGCATGTGAGGGGATTCAGTTCCCATCGGATCACTTCAACGATCCATTTCTTGTCTAGTGTGATTTCCATGGTGTACCCGACATGGTGCCATGGACCCAATTGAGGGAACCCTGTTCAGGGTGAATGTGGACAGACTGGATTTCTGGACTGACACTTTTAACTTAGTAATTCGTTTAGGTACAGCGAAACAGTCGGCCATTCGGTTCTGCACCATTTTCTCGAGATCCTGCTGCCCCTTCCGTCCCTGAGATACCTCGGCAAATCCACCTTTGCTCAATTGAAGCTGTACGCAACAGCCTGAAACTGGCTTTTATCACAAGACAGGAACGGTGTCGACAACATGGCATTCATGGATCATGGAAGGCTTGAGGCTTCATGCTTTCAGGTGTGGTCTACTTACTATTTAAGGTTCTCTGGTGAGGTTGAGCATATTGTGCACCCAATTCGTATGAACTTGAACAGCTGTTTATGCCCATGCGGCTTGATCGACCACGGTCCCGTTTTGGGAGTAACGCACGATTACTTAAGAGTGAGCTGAGTCCCTTCTATAAATTGTTGTTTTTCTTTTGTCGACATCAACTAGTTCCCCATTCGGTCCCCTATTTCATGCGTTCTTCCCTCCCCAGGTAGGTCGGGTCCTGTGCGTGCCTAGGTAGGCGTAGGTTTCGCTGTGTTAGGTTGGTTCAGGCGCTTCCGTCTTTCCCCCCTCCGCTGGTCTTGTTCCGTGTCCGTCGGCCTCCGCTTTTCTTTTTCCTTGCCCTTTCAAGGTTTTCCCGCTCCGGGCCAGGTGTGTTGGTGTTGGTGTTTGCTCTTTCCGAATTTCCCTCTGCTTTTGCGTTCCCTTCCTCGGGTCCTGGTTAAGTAATCTTTCATCTCATTCTCACGCTCATCTCATCCTCACCCCCCCTTTCATCCTCATTTTCACCCCACTTGCCAGGACACCACCCTGCCAAAGGCAGGGTGTGTGTACCGCGGGCGACTCATCATAATATTATATCATATTATATCTTTAAAGCAGGGGATCACTGGGGTCCCGGGGGGGTCGGTGATCAACGAAGACACCTCCCCGGGACCCGTGTAAACGTACCTGCTGGGCTGTGGTGGCGCACCTGGGCGCATTTAAGTCGCAGCTGGTGGCCACCATAGCCCATATATATAATCTAATCTAATTGCATGTGAGGGGATTCAGTTCCCATCGGATCACTTCAATGATCCATTTCTTGTCTCTCTGTGAATCTTCAGCTGACAATTTCAATAATGACACGTCTTAGATGCCCATAGTAATATATATATATATATATACATACATATTTTTGATATTTTACATATGGGTTATATTACATATTATATGTAATAAATATATAATATGTATATGTATATATATTATATGTTGTCTTATGAATTTGCTAGTCTAGCTTCCATGTTCTTGCCGTGTTGGACCAAACTCAACAACATCCATCAGCCAAGCATGGCGGCCATGGCGGCCATGAGAGGCTAGGTCAACACCCAGATGCCCCAGTGAGCTGTTCACGCTAAGTTGGTGCGTTTATAACTCCAATAACTTTGGTTTTTGTTGGTGATATATCTATACTTACTATGGTTTATATACCATTCCCATATGCGAACCGTGGTGCTGGTATAGAATCCTACATGACTGGCTGATTTGTTGGGCAAATGTTGGTGTGCATATTCCAGCACCATGGTTGGTATATGGGACAATGACCAAAGACTTGAAACATGTGCACATGTAAAATCGTGACAGCGACCCTATACCTGGAACTTGTTTTTGCTAAACAGAACAATTGTGGGAGCAAACAACTACCAGTAAACAAACATTGATACAGCTGGTGCTCAAGGATGCTTCCCAAAATTGGATACAATGTGGGGCTTAAAAGGGTATGTTTGTTGGTTCATAATGCCGCCAAACCAAAGCTATTACATGCTATACGTAAAAATATAGACCATCTCAAGCACTTAAACTTTAGTTATTATATGTTATGATCTAGCTTGGGGACCCCACACCGTATCAATTGCCATTTCAGGAACCTAAATTGGAGGTACCTACCATGTAGAAGGCCATACGTAAGGGGATATCCCCACAAAATATGGCCTTATAATATGGTACAGTACCTCAATTTTAGGATCCTGAAATTCCCACTGACCGTATACTCAAGTCCATTTTTCCTTTGGTTAAACGCTTGACTATGAATCCCGAAACCCTGCAACACCAAGAATCTAAGTTAGCCATAATGCTTGTTGTGGTTGACATGGTTGTAAGTGTATAGTACAGAATCTAAATTAGTAATACCATGGTTGACTATGGCTGTAGGTAAATCTCTACAAGGTGGTGCCCCCTCAGTTATAAGTTGGTTTATAAGCCATAGTAAGTATAGATATATCTGCCATAAACCATAATGAAATTGGAGTTATAAACCAACTTAGCTAACTATGGGGCACGATCTTGTATATATAGTGTATGGTAAATTCACATTGGTTTAGGAGTGCGATGGAATTGTTTTGCATTTGTTGTATCCCTTTGACAAGCCATGTTTCAGAATTTCGATCCATCAACCAGATTGATTTAAATTAACTACTTTCCCTCTGGCAATCTAATATTGCTTTTGAACTTTGATGAATATTGCAGGTTTCCAAATGATGTATTTATTCCAATTGGTGCTTTTGCACAGCAAACAACGATGAAATTCGTCGATTTTTGAGTCATCTCACCTGGCACGCTGTGGAAGAAATAGTACAAGTACGGGTGCAGCCTGGTCGAGATCTGGGAATTCTGGGAAGCTAAAGGATTCAACAACCAAAGAAGAGGCCAACATACCAACGAAGGCGTGTAGGCTGATTGAAAACCGCAGTGAACTGCGAGTTTGGGAGGCAAAGGGATGGAGAGGAGGCGTGGTGATCAGATTTTCCGAGAAGCCAATGTTTCATGCCTGCCATGGTCAAGTTACATAGTCTATAGTTTATGGCCATCCATCCAACCCTGGGAATCTTTACAATGGTTGTATAAATCCCGATTAATGGATTCATGATCATCCCCCATATGGATAATATGAGAAACTAACCCTGTTGACCATGACACATGTGTTTATGTTTTGATGGGCTTTCCCAATTGGTTACTGAATACTGTGGCAACTCTTTGAACACCCAATCAATTTATCGGCGCATAATGTGGTAGAACCACCCCCCATGCCCATTCAGATCAATACAGCCTGCATGCCTTCTGATTGGATCTTTTTTTTCTTGTAATCACCATTTTTTCGCGATTTTGCCATACAAAAGATCATTTGTTCGCCTCATATAGGGTTCCCCTGACCTTGGGAAACGCCGATTTTTGCCGGTTTTTGGCCATGGACCTTCACCTCCCAGGTTGAATCCCATGGTTTCTTGGGGATACTTTAAGACAGCCCCACATCATGAAGATGGAAGGGGCAAAATGGATTTACTCTATCTATCTATATATATATATATATAGATAAATAAAGGATGTGTCATTGATAAATATATACATAGATTGTCAAGCATTATCAAACATTTTCAAACATGATCAAACCATACATCTATATATTAAAAAAACAATCCCTTCAAACTCAAAGGATATGTGTCAAGATTGTCGTTCCAGAAACCTTGCTGAAATGCCAAGGATTCGCTGGGCTGGTAAAACATGCTAAAACTCACATCTCAATAGACTGTTGCAGTCGTGGTGCCAGGCGATGCAGGCAAAGTCGTTGCGGTCAACTTACTATCTCTACAACACCTACATCAAAAACGAATTCAACAATCACGCGGAATCCCATGTCCAATCCGCACCTGATATTTGTGCATATGTAAATGCATGTATACTTATATATATATAACATAGATTTAGGGTTTGAGAAAGAATTTGATATTATACACATCTAGGTGAAGGTGGTTGTTTATTTTTTTTATGCTGACATACACCCGGTCTAATTAACATGCTGCAAGCCAAATATATAGCTATATGTTTCGTTCATTTTGCAAATCATTCGGTGGTTCCATATAGTTGGGGGGAGTTACGAGGAAAGCCTATCTCAAAACGACTTGGGTGCAAAAATAAATATTAACTTCTAGGACCCCTGTTGCGGGGGCTCCTGCAAGGATCTATGATTAAAAAAACGTACTTTTATATTGCTTGACTTTCCAAATCCGTACCTTTATGTTGCTTACGTACATGTTTGATCCTCGTTCTTGGTTCGTTTCATTGCTAATTAATACCGCGCACCCACAGTTATACATAAGTCGGCTTATACACCCCATGAACTATACATCAATTGCAATAAAACCGGAAGAGTTAAACGTTGCTCCCAACTTACTTAGCTATCAACGGACAACCAAACAAGAACGACATTCTGAAATTGTGTGCACAATGATCAACATGTGCCATGGTCAACACATGATGTATAGGATATACATTATAATGTGTATATATATATCAAATTATATATATATATATAGTAAAATATGATTGTATTTATATCTATATATAGATATATATCATATATGTTATATATATAAATAATTTTGTAAAATATAAATGTATATATATATATTACATATATATATATATATATATATATTACATATATATATATATATATTACATATATATATATATTACACATATATATATTACATATATATATAACATATATATATATATAAATTATTTACGAGACATACAATATATTTATAATATATACATATACACATATACATGTATCATATGACATATATATATATATATATTTATATAATATCATGGGGTATGGTCATCCCAAAGTGAGAATATAATTCCCAAGTTTTTACCATGCCACAGTTGCTGTGCTCCTCATCTTCACCCCATCGCACGATTCGCTGAGCAACTTGGTAAGCCACGGTCGCTTTACGGTGACTTTCGTGGTGACTCTCAGACCTTCCGGGTGAGCATCAGTGAGATTCAAGTAGCAAAATGAACACATGCGAGGTCAGAAGTAACATATGTCGGAGCAATATTTGTCAATCTCATAAGTAGCATAGCAGGATTCGAACGATGGTTCGCAAGTGGCTTATAAATATCGTCAACCTCAGTTAACGCAGTAGGGTAAGTGGGGTTTGTCCAGTTGTAACTGGGGTGACATAACCCACAAACATGTTTCTTAGGGTGAGCCACCAAGTACTTAGAGTACTTAGGAGAACCGGCAGCACCACACATTGAGAGTACCCTTCCTTAAAATGGCTACATGACCCTAACATGTTCGTTTCACAGTTTAGCAATAGTATCTATAGAAATATTCACTGCGGTGCTGCCCGGCTGCATTATAGTTGTTCACCCCCATTAGCTGCATATATCTTTACCATAAATCCTACTTGCATTAGTAGTTATAACATGTTACAACTTACCCTCCAGTAAACTAACATAGACCCTAGTAGATAGGGGTTGGAAAATTAGTTTCCACTAAAAATGGGTTATGTTCAGGATCGAACTGTTAATTACTCATGTCAACCCTGAATTAATGCACCCTTAGGCTGTTTAATTGGAGGGGTACCATTTAAGTATCAGATTATGACTATTGACTATTGGGGAAGTACCCCCTTAGTTAACAAACTATGGTTTATTAATCCGGGGTTGACATTAGAGGGTATAACCTACTTAATTAGCCATGTTCCAAGCTATATCTTGGAGATATCGTTCCAAATGTCGATATATTCGTTCTCCTTTCGGCCCGTTTTTTTGTTGGCATGCATCCTGTTCTTCTTCATTGTAGTTATTGAAATTGGGATAAATCAACTATTCTATACTATTGTTCTACTACAATGATCACATGTATATATAATATATATATATAATATCCCACATGATCCATTTATGGTATATTTACTTACATTTGGGTGATTTTGTTCGGGCACATGTTGGTGTGCATATTCCAGCACCATGGTTCGCATATGGGATAAATACAAATACTGAGTTCAGAAGTTCATGTTCAACCGGCCGTCGGATAACCGGTTTTGGTCTAGGGATTCCCAGTAAATGAGGCATGATAACTGATAAATACCCCCAATGTGGTGCCCCAGTGAGCTGTTCACGCTAAGTTGGTGCGTTTATAACTCCAATAAATATGGATTATGGTAGATATATCTATACTTACTATGGCTCATAGACCAACAAACATGACTGCGGGGCAGGGCACCACCTTGCCATACATTCGGTGAAGCCCAAAGTAATCACCAATCAACACAGGCATGGCCATGGCTATTAGTTATAGGTGGTTATTTCTATGTGATTATAAATATATTCCATTGGATAAATCCCAAACAGTTATGGTCCCAAATACCAGGAATAAACACTAACATGTACTAACAAAAATAAACCTATTCCCAAGAACGATTCTCCAAGTGTCGTGGATTTCTGGAAAAAATACTTTGTAAATCTTCGACTCAAATCCAGGAATAGAAACCACTGATATCAACTTCGTGATATATCCCATTGCATTCTATCCCCATTTACAATAAAACCCCATCGAATTAATTAACCATAAAATTTCAGCCCCCTGCTTCCCACATACCACGAAATTCACTAAATTCACCCCATTAATCTACATTAAATTCCCTTAAATTCCATTAAGTCCCCTTAATTAAAACCATTGAATCCCGTTCAGCAGTCGTCCGTTATTCCCACATCACCCGGACGATTCGCAATCCGAAGCACTGCGCTGCGTGTGTTCCACATCTTGCAGGCGGCGATAGCTCGAAGCTCCACATGAGAGACAGGAGAGAAGGTACCAGTGACCTCGTGCTGCCAATTCGGTGAATTCGTCATGAAAAATGCTGGGTTCATGGGGGTTATTTCATGGAATAGTCACATCAATTCATAGGGAACAAACATCAACCAATTGTATATTGAGGTCTGGACATGGGGTGTACCACTTATGGCTATACCGGGATGATGATACCGACATGAAAACAGACACGGTTGCTATGTGCTGACATCCCCATGTCTTGTGCTAATCTCAGCGGTCTCAAGGGCAATCTGTTTACAAAATAAAGGCTTTCATCCCACCTCGGGAATCACTTGTTGCTAAATCATGCCTATCCAAAAAAAATCAACAAAGCGGGCTTCAAAATGTTACTGGTTGGTATACCTACCCCTCTGAAAAATATGAAAGTCCGTTGGGATGATTATTCCCAATATATGGAAAGCCAAACGACCAACCAGCAATAAATCTACCAATGCAGGTTTCGAAATGTTACACGTATCATGGATATACGCCACGTCCTGACCATGAGCTTCGAAGCTGACGAAGTGGAGGTCACACATGCAGAATCTCCAACCATCACCGATCAATGCTCAAAGTTGGCTCTTGAATCCCAGTAGTTGTTTTTTCAAGAGCAAGAAAATCAGTCTCGGTTGTGATATAGTCCAAAAAACATATCACCGATATATAAACTGTTTGAATCATCACCGATATATTCTCATGTGCAAAAATCTCTCGTAGCTCAGCGAACCCAGCAACCACAGTCACCCTGCCTCGGTTCGACCTGAGGATCGATGGGATCCCATGTCCGAAAATGATTTCCACGAGACATGGTGATTTATGACAGCTCAGTTGGTGAACATGATAAGAGCTTTGGTTTCTGGCAAGTACAGTCTATAGTTTTTTTTCAATCCGCGAAAAAAACTCGGGAGGGCCACCTTGCAGATACCATTCGAATTTTTGGTTCATGAACTTATCTACCTGTCGACCGTTGGTCTAGCGATAGATACCCTGCAAAATGGTGGTATAATCAAACATTAGATAAAACATCAAATAACATGGGGATTCGATGCTGTAGGTCAATTTTCCCCTGCGTGGCTAAAACTTAAGCAAGTAACCTACTCGGCCAAGGCTTATGCAAGGTAATGACATACATTGAAAAAAACACGTATCGGTACGTAGCGGTTTTACTTATGTAGGGATTTGGCCTACATGTGGTGGGTACCCATCAGCATAGACCTTGAAAGCCAGCCATTCCCTCAAGTTAACTGAGAGATGGAACCATCAGGAACAAGCCAGGATCATTGTGATATTACCTCAAATCATATTCGTTCGCCAGGAAACTCAAAAGAATAGTATTGGATAGTACACCAACTGAAGTAACATATTGACAAATATTAACATGTTAATAGTGCACCAACTGCCAGCCCCAAGAAATGATATCTTCCAAGCGGCATAGCCGATGCGTCTCCACGCGAAAGGTAGCTCCTTGTCGGTGCAATGTGTCGAGGTGTATCACCAATTGCCATAGTAATTGCTGGGTCAAATATGGCCATGGATCAATATACCCTCTGGTAAACTAACATAACTGTGGAAAAATCAACTATAAATGGGCAATTCTCAATAGCAAACTGTTAGTTTACCAGAGGGTAAATAACATTTTTAGGGGGATGAACATCCATCATTTCTGCAGCTCTTGTGAGGTGAACATCATCTTCCCCCAAGGGCCATGGAATCCCATCCATCCGCAATCTCGATAGAAGCCCCAAGTGGCACCCAATGATGGATAGATCCAATCTGAAACCAGGCTTTCAATGCTTTCAAAGAAGCTCATAGATTGTCATGGCGAGATGCCTCTAGCACTGACAACTAGCCTGAAAAATTCATTCGAACCATTTCGGCGAAATTTGTCCAGCTCAGCTCAGGTGCCCGCAATTCTTAACCAAGTTGGTAAGCATAACTACAATGTGGAGCCCCCCAGCTATGTCTGTTGGTTTGTAAGCCCAAGTAACTATAGTTATTTGTGTACCATAAACCATTGTTATTGGAGTTATTTGCACCAACTTAGCTATCGTGGCCGGGGGCTTCACATAACTAGGCTACCAACAGCTTGGATTTCTCGTAGATATCTCCCAATAGTTTGATGAGTTTTCACACGAACAATAGATATAGTCCACTGAGATACCGTCCGTAAATATATGGCATGTATACAAAAAATGGCCATAAGATATGGCCCAACTAACAATTGTAAATGGACTGAAATGACTCCTATAACTAGTTGGTTATATATTATCATAAGCCCATTTATAATTGTTTAGGGCCATAACTGCAGAGGATTTTCCCATCTGGTTGGTGGTTTCAACGCCTCTGAAAAATATGAAAGACAGTTGGGGTGATCATTCCCAATTTATGGAAAGTCATACAATTCATGTTCCAAACCACCAACGAGCCATATATGTTCCCATGGTTAACTGCGAGAGCACCAGCAAAAACACCTCAGGCCATAGCCCCGTTTTCGCCCCGACACTGCACGGCCAAACCACCGAAGAGCAAGCAGAAGAAACTGCTCCACCCTGGGGAAATACACCACCAACCGAAATGCATTATTAATATCATTTATTTCAATACACTCATTTCCATGTTTAATGTTTTCTAATGTTTTACCATATAGCATAACTGAACTAGCTTCATCAGGCTTTATGGTGGTTATAAGAGATTTTAAAGTTGGGATCAACCTAGCTATATCTAGCTATATAACCAGAGCATAGTTTTGTGGTTAACCAGGGTTTGTGGTAGTTATAGCTAGAGTTAGATGGGAGTATACACCGACATAGAACTGGGGAGCCCCACATTGTTGTATCTTTGTATGAAACACATTTCTCATCTACCTACTAACAATGTGCTTCCATCCCCTACTAAACCATGCTTTATGGGAGGATCTTTAATATGAACGGGCGTTAGCAGGAAATTTATGAAATAATTATCTATGATATGGGACACGAAGAAACATGACGGGATATAATGATATAAGAATGGGATAGTTGGAATGAAACTGGCCCCGATTTGGGGTTGATATTGGCCATACCTCTATTTGGGATGATGTGAAACAAACTTCAAATGGTTGGTTACATCCGGATGGTTTATTCTTCAGCTTACCACATTGCCCTCATACATGAACTCACCAAGAGACAGCGCGTCTGAAAATGGAAATGATGATGAACCAGCAAATTTCAGGGTGCCCTATTTTCAGACAAAGCTGAATGAGCAAATCCAACATTGAATTAGGGTTTGGTTGGGCTAGTGTTTTGTGAACTCAAGGAATTGCAGTGCCTTTAATGCTATCCTTCAACACAAGCAGGGAGCATGGCGGAAAAGCTTGACATATCCAACACAAGGAGCCTTTTGTGGAGTCGTCTTGGAACTCTTTAATATGTTCGACATGTCCTTCGCGCTTTCTCTGGTATACGCATTCTTCTCTTCACCAAATAGATGGACCAGATATACACAAATATCTTCTGTTGCAACTCAGGCTTTTTATCCCCACATCTCATTCAATCTCAGCATGGAATGGTTGTATTCGATACTTATCCATGTAGACAAATCACAAACAACTTATCGAGCTTATCCTCTGGTAGAACATAATGCATATATATATATATATGTGCAAATATCCATTCTTTAGATGGTTTACCTATTCACACATGTCAAACACGTGTTTTTTTCCATCGTTGAGGACGGAAACTGTGACCTTCACCCCCTTCAACATCCCCTTTTCGCCATGGGGATAGTCAGTCAGTGAGATCTAGGGAATCTTCTCACCCAGTCACTATTGGCTCAATGAAACATCAAGAGACCCCCGCAAAATTGCCAATCTATATACCCTGTTCTTCCGCCTGAAATCCTCCAGTATCCAGTTCATCTATGTTCAACTGCTTGGTGCTGCCCCACAGCCGAGTGTGTTGCTCAAAAAAATATGGCAACAGGATAACAAAAGAAAGAAACTACCAACCAGCAGCAATCCTCCAGGATGATCCCGTCCAAATGATTTTCTCAAGAGAAAAGCCCGAAATCATTGTGTTTGTCAAACATTTATTTTTGCGTTGCTTAAATCCCAGGAAACTGTTGGTTAAAACATCTTAACACCATAGTTAGCATCGCCAAGCATCCCTGCACATAAACCAGTAATGGATCCATCAAAGGTGGCACTTGTCCCAAGGGTGGTGGAATGCGGACGTGCACTGCCAAACTCATGCAGAGAAGGTAGACGCTTGCGTCCTCACGAGGTCGTCTCCACAAACAACAGGGATTTGCGCACGTTGGGATGCAATGAAATTTACACTTCGGTAATCAAACGTGACAATTGCGTGGAAATCCCCTATCAATAGAAATTTTAAGGAGAACATCATGTGTAAACACTGATTTATTTAGTGCCATGTCTGATTACCAAGGAGTACATTTAGTCATATTTACTGGCTTTACATTGCTAGTGACGTCACAGTGAGGTTGCTACAAATTATCCCGATGGACATATGTGTAGATAAATTCTGTAGCTGCAACATGGGATTCAAACACTCAGGCCGTTTCCCTATGGATCCATGGCCACTGTCTGAGAAGGTACGGCTAACCCCCTAGTCATGATACCCCAGTCACACTTCCTAAGAAGTTACGGCTGGATCCATAGGGATAGATAGCTAGATAGATAGATAGATAGATAGATAGATATATATAATATCCATCGATGCCAAACAATTCTCCAGGTGTTTCTTCACCCCATGTTGGCCATGAAATTCATGGTGACCTCATCCACCTGCCTGGTCCAAAACCAAGCATTTCAATCCCCACCAACTGGCGAACCATAATGCCCACGTACCTGGCATGGAACTGGGCAAAGGTTGGGGTCGCAGACTTATCTGTCCATGAATCCTGATATAATTTGAAATATTCTTATGTCTTAAATAAAAAATATATATAATGTATATATATATATATGTATATTTGCAAAATATACTAATCTTGTATAATCTTTGTCTTTTATAAAAACATTCGGTCTATCCTCTCTCACTCTCTCACTCTCTCACTCTCTCACTCTCTTGCTCTCTCGCTCTCGCTCTCTCTCGCTCTCTCTCTCTCTCTCTCCCTCTCTCTCTCTCTCTCTCTCTCTCTCTTCCTCCCTCTCCCTCCCCCTCCCTCTCCCTCCCTCTCTCTCCCTCTCCCTCCCTCTCCCTCCCTCTCC
>Ga0126342_10010796_pt1 | contig 16355 bp, 22 predicted proteins | sample Cyp1metagenome_FD_92528 | JGI IMG/M metagenome (GOLD analysis project Ga0126342, IMG submission 92528) | Coral microbial communities from Lord Howe Island, Old Settlement Bay, Australia - Cyphastrea 1 metagenome | ecosystem: Host-associated > Invertebrates > Cnidaria > Coral ... | reverse complement strand
TCGGATGTTTTTGGTCTCAATGGCCGACATCATTGGCAGTTACGAGCGGCTGCCCAACGATGCGGTGCGGGCGGTTGCCGTCGCGAAGCGACGTGAATATACGATGATGCCTAACATGAAGAGACATGGTGCAGACATGTTGTGAAAAGTAAGTACATATGAAGAAAGGGACATGGTGCAGACATGTTGTGAAAAGTAAGTACATATGAAGAAATTGAGGGAGAAATAAAAGAAAGATGAAACGAAGGAGACACAGGAAGAAGAATTGAGACGGACATTTTTACATACAAGCATGCTCATACATACAAACATGCCTTACACACAATTGTGTTTTTACACAAAGACTGTATCACACACACAGATGCTTTTACATACAGACGTTATACGCACAAACACTTTTACACACAGAGACGCTTTTACACATAAAACCCTTTTGACACACAGACTCCCTTACACATAAACAGTTTTCTACACACCTTTTAGGCACAATCCCCTTTTACACACAAACGCTTTTACACGCAGACGCTTTTGCACACAGACGCTTTTACACGCAAACACGGTTACACACAGACACAAACACGTTGGCAGAAAGACGTTGCAGTGGGCTGGCAGCTCACATGATTCTCACATGACTCTCACTAGGCCAATGCTACTTAGCAATGCTACTTAGCAATCCTACACATGAAGAAGTGGAGTGCCAATGGCGCAGTAGCCTTGTGAACCAGCAACCTGCTGTATTACTGTGTTGCCTACACATGGTTGACCCTTCTTCGTGTTCGCTAGTTAAACTGGAGCAAACAGATGGCTGGCTATTTGGCAATGCTACTTAGACATGTTACTTAGAAATGCTACTTTCTACTTCTACTTAGCAATGCTTCCTAAGGATGCTACTTAGCAATTCTACATAGAAATGCTACTTGGCAATGCCACTTAGGAATGCCACTTTGAACCTTTGTTTGACTTGGTAATGCCACTTGAAAAAAAACGCCACGGATTCTGCATGTGGAGAAGCAATCAGCGTCTTTATTTTGCTGGCATCGTTTCAAAAGAGTACACTGTGCACGAGCAAGTCTCAGACTGACCCAATTGACTTGTTCTGTGCTATCTCAGCCAAGCATATGCAAGAATTCCAACTCTGCCACATCTCTCAACTTGAGCCGGGACACGACTCTGTCGCAAGCAGGCTACACATGATCCCTGTTAAACACACAGCTGCTTTTACACACCGCCGCTTTTACATACAGACGCTTTTATACAGAATCACTTTTACACAGACAGACTTTTACACACAAGCCCCTTTACTCAAAGACGCTTTACACACCAACAGTTTTACAAAGAAACCCTTTCACACACTAGAAAAGAACTGGATCATTAGAGTGATCCGTCGGGAACTGAATCCCATAACATGCAGTTCGACAAGATTATATTATATATATATAATTATAATTATATATGGGACTATGCTGGCCACCAGCTGCGACTTAAATGCGCCCAGGTGCACCACCAAAGTCCCGCAGGTACGTTTTCACGGGTCCCGGGGAAGTGGCTTCGTCGGTCACCGACCCCCACGGGACCCCGGTGACCCCCTGCTTTAATAAAATGTACAAAAATGAGCCACCAGCGAAATTTTACGCCTGTTCAGACGTTCCACACACACACACACCCGCACACACACACACCCTGCACTAGGCAGGGTGGAGACCTTGCAAATGAGGTGAAGGTGAGGATGAAAAGGGGATGAAGATGAGATGAGTGAAGATGAGGTGAGAAACTACTTAACCGGGACACGGGGAGGGGAACGCAAAAGAAGAGGGAGGGAGCAAACACGAACACCAACACACATGGCCCGGGGCGGGCAAACCCTGAACAGGCAAGGGAAAAGAAAAGCGGAGGCCGACGGACACGGAACAAGACCAGCGGAGGGGGGGGAAGACGGAAGCGCCTGAACCAACCTGACACAGCGAAAACCTACGCCTACCTCGGCACGCGAAGGACCCAACCTACCTGGGGAGGGAAGAACGCATGAAATGGGGCCGAATGGGGAACAAGTTGATGAAAAAGTGGAAGCAACAAAATTGAATGGGATTCAGTTCAGACCTAGAGTCGTGCGTTATTCCCTCGAAGGGACGGTAGTCGGTCAACCTACGAATGGGCATTAAACGGCTGTTCACAAAATGTTTAACCTCAACAGAAAACCATCAAAAGAAAGAATTCACCACACCTACGGTCGTGAACCTGCCTGTAACATTTCTTCATGTTGCCAAAATGTCGAGTTCCGTACTCTCTTGCGCAAAGCTGGAAAAAGGAGGTTGTCGCAGCTGACGGCTACAAATGCAGAAGATTCCGGCAAAAAAGGCGAGGCCCAACACTGCGGCCAGCTGTTCAACAGATCCACGACCGACAAGGTGAAACTCGGAAAATGGCCAACTGCTACACTTTACGTAAACGAATTACTAAATTAAAATGTGTAAATTCAGACGTCAAGTCAGTCCGCATTCGCCTTAAGAAAGGTTCCCTCAACTGGGTCCATGGCACCATGTTGGAGGCATGATGGAAATCACACTGGCAAAGAACTGGATCATTAGAGTGATCCGTCGGGAACTGAACCCCATAACATGCACTTGGACAAGAATATTATATATATAATTGTAATATATTATAATTATATATATATGGGACTATTCTGGCCACCAGCTGCGACTTAAATGCGCCCAGGTGCACCACCAAGGTCCCGCAAGTACGTTTCACGGGTCCCGGGGAGGTGTCTTGGTTGGTCACCGACCCCCACGGGACCCCGGTGACCCCCTGCTTTAATAAAATGTATAAAAATGAGCCACCAGCGAAGTTTTACGCTTGTTCAGACGTTCCACACACACACACACCCGCACACACACAGATGCTTTTACAAACAAGTTCACCCACAATGCCTTTTACACGCCGACGCTTTTACACACAGGCACTTTTGCACACAAACCCTTTTACCCAGCCACCCCTCTCACACACAAACGCACCTACACGCAAACGCTTTTACACACATGTTCTTTACCACGCGGACACTTTTACACAACAACCACTTTTACACACAAACACGTTTACACGCAAACGCTTTTACACACAAACTCTTTTACACACAAACCCTTTTAACGCAACCTTTTACACACAAACTCTTTTACACACAAACCCTTTTAACGCAACCTTTTACACACAAACACTTTTACACACAAACGCTTTTACACACAGACGCATTGACACACAGACCCTTTTGCGCACAAGCCCCCTTCACACACAAACACGTTTACACACAAACCCTTTGACGCACAAAAGCTTGTACACACAAACGCTTCTACCCACAAACGCTTTGACACACCAACACTTCTACACACGAACCCTTCTACACACAGACGCTTTTACACACAAACGCTTTGACACACAAACGCTTTGAAAGGGGTGGTGCCAAGGATGTAAAATCGCAAAAAGAAACTCAGTTTTTGACACTCGAACCTCGTTTCGTGCGAAACGGTTCCCGCGGAAGTTGTAAAATTGCAAAAACCCTCAGTTTTTGACTCTCGAACCTCATTTCGTGCAAAAGGGTGGCCATTTCGTGGCGCCTTGTCGGCACTGCCTGCGGCCTGAAGAGAGAAAAGAATGAGCTTCGGTGATATCCCCAACAGCCGCAACGTTTTATTTTTACAAATCTTTCTGAAGCGTTGCGAAGACAAGCGCTGGAAACACCTCAGCCGGGTTTCCGTGAATTAAATGGCCGCAAATCCTGTTGAACCTGACCTGGCTCTGCACCAAAGCCTCCCAGGCCTTCTCCGGAACCTTCTCCGGAACCATGTTGAACCTGACCTGGCTCGGCACCAAAGCCTCCAAGACCTTCTCCGGAACCCTGTTGAACCTGACCTGGCTCACCAAAGCCTCCCGGAACCTTCTCCGGAACCTTCTCCGGAACCCTGTTGAACCTGATGTGGCTCCGCACCAGAGCCTCCCAGACCTTCTCCAAAACCTTCTCCGGAACCCTGTTGAACCTGGCTCTGCACCAAAGCTTCCCAGACCTTCTCCGGAACCTTCTTCGGAAACCCTGTTGAACCTGACCTGGCTCTGCACCAAATCAAAGCCTCCCGGAACCTTCTCCGGAACCTTCGTCGGGACCCTGTTGAACCTGACCTGGAATTGCACCAAAGCCTCCCAGACCTTCTACAGAACCTTTTCCGGAACCCTGTTGAACCTGACCTGGCTCTGCACCAAAGCCTCTCAAACATTCACCGGAACTTTCTCCCAGAACCCTGTTCAAAATGACCTGGCTCTGCACCAAACACCAGAACCTGAACCCTGTTCAACCTGACCTGGCTTTGCACCGAGCAGACCTTCTCCGGAACCTTCTCCGGAACCCTGCTAAACCTGACCTGGCTACGCACCAAAGCCTCCCAGACTTTCTCCGGAACCTTCTCCAAAACCTTCTCCGGAACCCTGTTGAGTTGAACCTGACCTGGCCCTGCACCAAAGCCTCCCCGACCTGCTCCGAAACCTTCTCCGGAACCCTGTTGAACCTGACCTGGCTCTGCACCTCCGGCACCTTCGCCGGAACCTCGTTGAACCTGACCCAGCGCCTGCACCAGTGCACACCGGAGTTATTCTGGGCTGAAGATCACATTAGCTTACGCTGTTGGCGGAAAAAGAAGGAGAGAGACCGTGACAGAGGGCAAGAGAGAGAGAGAGAGAGTCAGAGAGAGAAAGAGAAAGAGAAAGAGATAGAGAGAGAGAGAGAAGATGTGAAGATGCGAAGATGAGAAGATGAGAAGATGAGAAGATGAGAAGAGAAGCTGCTGAAGATGAGAAGATGTGAAGATGTGAAGATGTGAAGATGTGAAGGTGAAGAGCGAGAGAGAGAGAGAGAGAGAGAAGATGTGTGAGTTTGTGAAGATGTGAAGATATGTGAAGATGAGAAGGTGTGAAGATGCGAAGATCTGAGTATGTGAAGGTGTGAGTATGTGAACATGTGAGGATCTGAAGATGTGAACATGTGAAGATGTATAGCAGACCTCCACTTTTAGAAGAACCCTTCGCTCAGATGCTCTCGGGAAGTAGGCTAACAAGCCAGGCTCAGCTATGCTGTATGAAGATCACCTATCACCAAGTGCCAGAACATGTGCACATACATTGCAAAAAAGCTAAATCCGATTTTGTTAAAAAAATGTGCGCTGCGAGTCATTGGCATGTTCATAGGCAAACCTCCTGAAACGCTTCCAAACATACATCAATTTAATCAATGTATATAGAATGCCCGATCAATGTCCCAGATGATTATCAACAATTCTTTAAAAACTCTGAGTCTGCCAGGGAGAGCTGAACAGGGGTTCTTCCTTTGCTCCGAGTCTGAACATCTTCCCCTTTTTTGAACTGGGCTGCCATGGGCTGCCGGCTGGGGCACACTATATGACAAGAACACTTTTTCAATCTGTTTCGTAGCCTTGTGCGAGGTGCTGAGGCGACAATAACTGACTTTGAAGGGCCGAGCAAAGCTCCTTGGCTTATGTCCTCGTCAAATCTGCACAAGGCCCCGGCGGTTTGCATCAGGTATTGTGTCTAGATTGGCTGCGCCACTTTTTTACCTAGTTTAAAAACGTCAAAGACCATTATTGATCACATCGATTTGACTTGGAGGAACCGCCAGTAGTTCAAGAGAAGCAAATTCAGACCCGCACATGCATGCGCATGTTGCGACTTCTTCCGCATGCACGCCCATTCTCCTTCCAAAAGAAAAAGCCTCTATTTTAAACATGTTGAATCTTAGTTGCCTATTTCACTTTTTTCACCTGATTGCTCCACGCAAGCATGAGGTGACATCACCGAGGCAGAATAAGCTTATGAAAAGACATGATATAGTAGTATTTAGTAGTGGGTAATATTATTATCATCAAAACTGCTGTCACTGCTGTTACTATTAGTGTTACTATGATCATTGTCAGTACTACTAGTATTATTGCTAGCAGTACTGGTACTATTGGTTAATAGTATTACAGTAATACAGTTTTACTATCAACCGCATGGTCACTAGTCCTATTATTGCGGCAAGACCGTGAGATTCGCCCGGACTCCCACCCAGCATCTGGGCAAACCAAAACGAAGATGAAGGTGATGAAGAAGAAGAAGATGATGATGATGATGATGATCGCGCTGGGTGAGGAAGAGGAGGAGGAGGAGGGTGATGGCCATGGTGATGATGAAGATGAAGACAATGATATGGTTACAGCAAAATAATTGTTCCACCGGGTGGGGAATTATATTTCCCTAGAAATCATGATTGTGGTATGGCAAATTGTTCCATGGGTGTGGCAAATTCTATATCTTACGTAAATCCTGAAAGAAACCCAAAAGCGGTAGGGTACAGTTCTCTTGCCAGGCCGCAATCTCACTTCGCCAACACAAGTTCATGTGTTTTGTTTGAGTTCGTTTAAAAAATGCGCTATTCTGTTCTTAGGCAAACCTCGAGGTCTGTGTGTATTATTATTGCCATTCTGATTATTAAAAAGGATACAAAAGGCATCTTCGAACTGCTTCAAGTGTCTTTGATGTCTCGGCAACCATGTGAACTGGTAAGCGAACTTGACACTTTGATCACTGACACGTCCATGGTTGAGATCTGTAGGAAGTCGCAAAAGGTGCACATATTTGCAAGCCAGTGTTTGGCAGCACTCTGAGTGACTCTGAGACATCTCAAGAATGCTAATCTTTACAGAAGAGGCCACGTGGACGTCAATTAGAACGTGCAACTCCGTCAGAAGTCCTCGGAATACCTCGGAATCCTTAAAACCTTCAAACCCTCGTCGTAATATCCTCCTCGGAAACATCCGCTTCCTGCAGGACAAGCGAAGACATGTGTATGGCATACATTGCATACATGCCGCAAACGTTCCTACAACAAGACACTAAAAAAATGTCAGATCTGGACCCTGCCTGGGGCACAGCTGTGGAGACCTAAAGAGCACCACGACAGTAGATGAGTTAGAATGAAAATTAGATATGAAGTACTGCGTAGTGAAAGCTAATGAAAGTTAAGTAGACATAAGTAGGCTAAGTAGGCTAAGTAGGCTAAGTAGGCTAAGTAGGCTAAGTCTAGGTCCATCCAGGTCCGTCTGGTCAGGTCTGCCCAGATCATGAACTATGCCACACTGAGGCTTATAAAATTTAATTTGACTTCAGCGCAAAGTACCTGAGGCTGAGGCCTCATCGAGTGACTCGGCCTGGCCCAGTGGCACGACTTGAGGCCCAAGGGGCGGTGAACGAAAGCTAAGGTTCATATGAGCCTGGAAACATGATGGGAGTTTGATGGGATTTGGATATGCTGAATACAGGTGCCTAGACACCTGGCAGGATTTGAGCCAGTGACTATCTGCCTCCAACACCGCCCCAGAGTAACTCCAGCTAGCTACCGGTAGCTTTCGTGATCAAGCACGGCTTAGAAATGAGCGACTAGCTGCTAGCTGCGATGGGGTCAGAGCAAGTTGATCAAGTTCCTACTCCAAACCGAATGTGATGAACTTGTCAGAACTTGCCAGGAGGAGGTCATGGCTTGGTCTGACACCATAAACTTCAAACACGTTCAAACGACTACGTCGGTCCCAATTTCTAGCTGAAGATTTGCACCTGGTCTAGAGCGACTTGGTGGCTGTTGGGCTCTTGATGGTTCTTAAATTTTGCACATGGACTTCCCCAATCGCAGGCCTCAGTCGAGACATCTTTGTTGGCGGCTTTGAGGCCTTCCTTGCCTACGCAAGACATGTCGAGAGACTATCGCCTAGCAGTGTGCCTTTCCCAAAGGAGACAAAGAGAGAAAAAACATGAAAAGGTGCAGAGAGGCAATATACGTTTCGTGCCTCCGATCAGCCCAAATGGATTGATATTCGCATCTTCAGGGTTGGGAAGGTCCGCTCATCATTTCTTCACCAACTTTCAGAACATCCCGTCTCGTCTCGCTCTTGACAAGAAATGCTTTACCGAACCGCTTGAACATGCATGAGGTGGCACTTCCAAGGGTTGCAAGCTCTTCATCTAAAACATCTGTGGATGGACAGGAATGGAATGCCCATCTGAATTGCCCTGGGCATAGGACTGGAAGGGTCATGTCCGCAAACCTCAGGGCACCAAGTCGCACAGGCTGCCCCCCGTCCGGGCACCAGAGCTTGCATGGCTTGGCACAGCCCACCTCGCCTTCTTTCCATAAAAGGCAACTTTGAGGATTGCCCAGTAGCTGACACAAGAGTACCTTGCAATCAGGGGGAGTAACCCTTTGGCTCCAAGCAAAGCCTGCCCAACTTTGAAACAGCATGATGCTGGCTGCCAACCAGTTTGAGTCATGATGTTTCTTCACAAGCAAATGTCGCAAACACCCTGGTTGGAAGTGACGTCCGCAGAGAATACATAGCAGTTACCCATGCTACTATGCGATGTTGGTCAAACAATCAGAATCAACAATTTTGGCCAACATCATCTGAACCCAACTGAAGCAGTCAGTAAATCTTCGACTATAAGCGAGTCGATTCTACGTTTACATGCGCCAAAATAGAACAACATCAAAGAAGTGGAAAACTGGGGACGGAGCCATCTATATCATGGTTTGGGGATAGGTTGGGTTGAAGCTTGACGGTTAGTGTGAATTTGACGCCGTCAACTTAAGGGTTGACACTACATGCTGGGATGACACACACAAATCGAGAAGCCACTGCCCAGGTCAGTTCACTACATGCTTCAAGCGCCGACGCTGCTTGGATCATATCACCCTAAAAGGGCCCTTGAGCCTCGTCCGTGCGAAAATAGATGCCTGGACTTAGCGTGCCGGCTTGCAGAAACCCCAAGGGATCATTTGACGTAGTGTGCAACTGATCAGAACTCTTAAGTGATTTGGTAGGCGGAGCCTTAAGCTCCTACCTTTCTGTTTCCGCCATGGCGCCCGGATCTGGTGACATGGCTGAGACCCAGACAAAGGACAACTTCATTCCTAGGCTTGACAACACGACCTCTGGATACAAGGAATGGCCAAACGTATTCAACTATATGCCCGAAGAGTGGCCATCCAAAAGAGGGAGTCTGAAATTGAAATCTCAGTGCTGTCCACCTTAACTGGTGCGTCCTGGAGGCAATGCGAAGACCTCGAGGTGAAAGATCTGGAAACTGCAGACGGCTTAGGCCGTATCCTGGATGGATAGGCTGGATGCGCAATGGCAATACGAAGCCTTCGAGACGTATTTCTACAAGACCTACAGAGCAATGAACCAGACAATGCTGGACTCAGTCTGGCCAAGCCCTTCGAAAGCTTTCACAAAATCACTCCCTGACGAAGTTGCTGGATGGTTGCTGATGCGAAGTGCTGGATTGACCAAAGAGCAGACCCTACTGATTCAAATAACTGTTGGTACAGAAACAGCTGTCGGGAAGGTGGAAAAAGCGCTATATCTGACCTTGGGACAAAACGAAAAGGTTTCCTCTCCTGCAAAGTTCAACCATATGCGTGGTCGATGGACGTCCAACCGTGCTCACTTTGCTGATGATGAGGCATGCTATGAGAATGAAGACGCGTACAACGATGATGAATATACCCTGCCTACGATGGTGATGGTAACATGATGGAATACCATGGTGATGGCGCGTACATACTGGCAAGATGATGAGTCGGATGTGCAATCTACATAGTATGGTTCCACAATAGCTGATGACATGCACAGCTCCGATGCCGTCTTCGACACTGAGGAGTTCGATCGGTCTATGCTGCCTATGCCGACAGCAAGCGTCAGCTGAACCAGTTGCGCGTGAGCCGTGGATTCTTCCCTGTGGTCGCTTCAACCGATGGTGTCCAACGTCTTGATTCGCCATCAAGATCCGGAAGTTCCAAAGGGAAGTCCAAAGGTAAGGGTAAGGGAAAGAAAGGATCAAAACGTTCAAAAGGTCCCAGTTCCCCCAAAAAGGGTGTGTCAAGCATAAAGAAAGGGGTGAACATATGTCCTCAATGGCGTGCCTGCGATGCAATATGTTTGGCCACATGGCTGCCAACTGTCCCACCAAGAGCTCTGGCAACTCTCCTGGCAAGAAGCGTCCTGCAGACTGCTCCGACAACATGCAGAACTTTGTCGGGATGGCCCAGCACCTGATCTCCGATGCCAATAATAATGACCCTGATGCCTGCATTCAAGATGGTGGTGCGTCGACGTTTTTGGCTGGATCTGAGTATGTGCTGCGATACCTTAAGTGGTTAGAGCTGCTTGGTATGGATGTTGAACACCTCCATTTCAAACGTTGTCACAAAAGTTTCAAGTTTGGAGGTGATGGTGAAAGTGTCAGTCGCTGGGTGGTCCAACTGCCTGCAAAACTTGGTGCCAAGGTTGCTCGCATTCAGTGCTTTGTGATTTTTCGGTGCCACTCCCATGCTGCTTGGTCGCCCAATTCTGGAAATGTTGAATGCTGTGGTTGACTTTGGTGGCAAGCGAATGCATCTTTTGGGTGGTGATTGGCAAGAAATCCGCAGTGGCAAAGGCGGCGCAATGCTTCTGAAACTGGCTGATGGAGTCACACAAGGCTCCCAACTCACCGAGGTACAACTTGACCTCATCAGTGAAGACGACGACCATGATCAGGTCGAGACACTGTCCAGTTCCTTGAAAGACTTGCATGCCGAGAACCGCTTTGCCCAAATGACTGATGTGGTCCGAGAGCTCATGCAGCCCGATGCCACAAACCCAACATGAGTGACACAGCCTTCCAAGCCAAAGATGATGATTTCCCTGAAGCAGTTCCTTTGCCGGAACATGATGTGATGAAGCTTGAAAACATATGCAATCAACAAAGTGCTGAAGTGCGTAATCAAGTTTCAGGTATGGTTCACATGGCCCGTGACGGAGCTCGTGACAAAGCACCCCTTTTTTGGGAAGTTTACGTTGGAGACGTTGGAGAGGGTCGCCTTTCGACCGAAGTTTGCAAAACTTAGTGCTCATGTTGAACGTTTTGGTCTGAATGAGGGCTGGGATTCTTCACTTTGCACACACACCGCAGCGCATTTCTCCAAAAGATTGACTCTGATGAACCTGTTGAGATTTTCATGTCCCCAAAGTGTACGTGGTGGAGCCCCATGCAGAACATCAACATCAAGTGTGCTGCAGATGCCGCTGATCTGGAAGAACGCCGTGAAATCGACCACGGAACCCATTTGTCCATCTGATGCAAAGCCTACTGGAAGCAAGTGCGAGCTGGCCGACACGCTCACATTGAGCACCCTGAGAAAAGTCGTGCTTGGAAAACAAGAGCGTTTTCAACTCTTCCTGGGTATGCTGCTCTGTTTGATCAATGCGAGTATGGTGCCACAACAATCAACAATGATGGCTTTTCCGATCCAATCAAGAAGTCCACACGAATCCAAACCGCCAAGAATGCAACGTTCAACCTCATGAGTCGCTGATCACACCCACTGTCCACTTGAAGGTTCCATGCCTGGTGGCGGACAACGATGCAGAGAAGCCGAAAACTATGGCGTAAGTTTGGCAAAGTATCTGGCCAAAGCGGTCATGCACGAAGAGGATCTCACTCAGCAAATCTATGCGGTGGATGATGTCGAGACGGAAGCCATTGAGTCCTTGAACTGCCCTCATTGCCAGAACTACGGCATCAAGAAAGGTGTGTCTCCTGCCTCAGTTGACAGAGCTGAGAACTTCAATCAAGTCATTCAAGCTGATGTCATGTGGATTGAGTTGGACAAGAAGAAATGTGTGGCTATCTTATCTATGGTTGATGAGTGTACTCGACACATGGCTGCCTGCATTGTGTCTGATGAGAAGTCCCCATCTTTTATCAAAGAATTAGAACGTTCCCCGGTTAGGTTCCATGGTCCTATGCAACAACTGAAAATTGATGAATATGCTGGTTGGGGATCCGATGCGTTTGCAACATGGGCAGAAAACCTCGACATTGAGCTCAAGATCTCACCTGGCCAAGTTCACACACGAACCAGTGTTGTCGAGCGACACCATCAACTTTTGAGGCGTGCAGTCCAAAGCTACATGGACGACAATGAGATCTCAGGTGTTGAAGCCGTGCATGAAGCTCTGACGTGGGCGGTTCCTTCCCTGAACGGGCACACGTTTGTGAATGGCTTCACTCCCACACAACTTGCAATGGGAGGGCAACCAGCAATCCCAGGCCTGATGCCCGAAGAGCGCACAAAGCCTCCACAACTCTCTGAAGGCCAACACCTGCAGGAGATCCTTGAGTGTAGATCTCAAGCTCAACAAGCGTGTGCCAAAGCCGGTGCTGATGTCAGGTTGGGAAGAGACATGCTGCAGCAGTATCGAGGTCAAGATGGCTGGTGAACGGTGTCTATACTGGCGCGAAGCCACTGACAAGTTCCACGCAATCAAGTGGAAGGGTCCTGCAGTTGTGGCTGCTGTTCCAACTTGGCCCCGACACTGGAAATGTCGACACCTACTGGCTTGCTCATGGAACTGTGCTGATCCGAGCTGGAAAACACCATGTGAAACGCTTGGTTGATGCAGAAGGCGGAACAGCCTCTCCACTTGAAGCCATGCGTGAGGTGCGCCAAAGACGCGTCGTCCGAATGATTGACCTCCACAAGACTAACAAAAGACCCTTCGATGAGTTGGATGAGGATGACGCAGATCTTGACTTAGATGTCAAGAATCGAAAGCATGTTGAACCACCACATCAACTACAGCTCCATGGTCCAGCTCAGCAAGAACATCCTGAACCAGTTGCGAATGATGCTGCAACTGAACCTGATGTTGAAGTTTTTGACCGCCCAGCCGATGCTGATGAGTTCCAAGATGCGATTGAGCAAATGGGCCGTCAAATTGATCAACTTGAAAGACCTCCTGACTCTCCATTCTCCTAGGCTCCAACAACTCCTGCTGAAACTGTGATTGGAGAGAATGACGAGCCCAATACCAATGCCAATAACGACAACGATGATGCCAATGCAAACACCACTGCAACTCTGCCAGCCAACATGCCAGCAGATCTGGATCTGGCCCCTGTACCACCCAGTGATGATGAATCAAACGAAGATGAGATTGGTGGTCCCTCCGCGGCAGTTAACACTTTGCCTGCCGACGGCGGGGAAATTCCGCGCGAGGTGGGTGGCAGCCAGTCACTCACCGGATGCAGCCGTCCATCAGATGCAGCAGTTCACACTTGGCCTGCTAGCTCTGATGATGCCTTCAGACGCAGACGGCGTCGAACAGATGCTCACTGGTGAAAACATCCTATGGTTACCAACTTGGACAGCCTGAATGCTTCAGCAAGATCAAGCCCATCACCATTGACCCAAAGCGTCGTGGCATTGCGATGGCTTCCCAGAACGAGATCAGCGCCTTGCCTGCAATGGCCAAGTACACAGACGTCACCGCAACTTAGTGCCACAGTGACTCTCCTTAGTGGTCAAATCACAGCTGGAGCAACAGAAGACTTGCGTGATGCAAACAAAGCCTTGAAGTTTGCCAAGATGAACAATGATGTTGGATTCCACTTTCGTCCGCTGGGTCAAATTTCAGATATGGTTTTGGTTGCAATGACCGACGCCTCATGGGGAATCCTGGATACCTTAAGAGATTTTAGATGGTCAAGCTACCAACTACATCATTTTGGATCGGTGAAGTTTTCGTTTGCCCCGCATCTCCAGAAGCTCATTGAATGCAGAGTGCGATGGACAGTTTGGAATACACCCGTACGTTAATTCAAGGTTGCCTGAATGCTGACTATACTTTGCAATCCCCAGGCGAGTGGGTGATCAACAAAACTGCTCTTTTTGTGAATGCCAAAGCCTTGTACGATTCAATTCGTGCTGAAGCTCCCCAACTCTCTGGTGACAAAAGAAACAAAATTGAAGTGATGATTGTGAAGGAAAAGATGCAAGTGTGCCAAACCTTGCTGCGATGGGTTTTAAGTGAGGCACAATATGCTGATGGAATGACAAAACCATCCGCAAGACAGTTGCTCACAGACCGCCTTCGAACACACATGTTCAAACTGCAAGCAGGTGAAAGTTTCATAGCTGCCAAGAAGAAGACGCAGCAACAACATGAAGCCAATGCCGCTAGCTTGCCCGCGAGCAACGTATATAGGTGGTTTAGCCCATTTTGTTTTCATTTCACAGATCATGCCTGTCACCGCGACCTCCATGGATGATGCTTCAGAAGTTTTCGAGATGCTGCGATTTTTGGTGACTATGTTGGTTTCCTTTTTCACTGGATGTTTTTGCATGTGGATGTTCATGGACTACCCCAACATCCTCAACCGTGCTGAGCCGAAGCGTCGAACGACGCGGCCAAGAAGCTCAATGTGAAATCACCTATGAGGAGATGAGTCACATGCAACATGCCCTTCACTGCGAGAAGGAAGACATGCAAAGAGCCATCGAAAGCTATAAGCGTGAACTGGAAACTCTGAAGAGCTATGCCCAAGTGATGAAGGATGCAAGCGAGACTGACAAGCAAGATGCAGAAAGGTTTCATGCAGATCTCAAGAAGGCCACACTGGAGTTGGAAGAGAACGAGCTCCCCCTTATCGAAAGCAAAGAACGATGTGATGAACTGGAACGAAAACTATGAGCTGCAGGATTCTCTGGATCGGGCCAATGCGGCCAACAACAACATGAATGAGTGGTACCACCACGACCTGGAGTTCGACTCCGAGGTCTACGCTATTCGTCAAGCCACCAAGTTCTACCTGTTCAACGACTGTGAGACTGTGAGTTGTTGATGCGTGCAAGACTCATTGTCATGCACAGGTGCTCAACTTGCGTGGATCGCAGACTCCGTGAAAACTCTGAGCTGGATCATTTCCAACAAGGATGCAAGTGATGGCCGACAGGTTCTTAAGTGAACCGCCTCTGGTTTTCAATGTCTACGTTTGCGAAATACAGTTTTGTCATACATATGCTGGGCGGACTGGAATTTTCCCGCTATACAATACAATGCAATGCAATGTGTGCCAGGTGGACTGGAGTTTTCCCACCTGACGAATTTAATTTTTCATACAACAGGTAGACTGGAATTTTCCTACCTGACGGATGCAATGTGCTGAAGGCAGACTGAAATCTCCTGCCAAATGAAGTAATGGCTGCCGGTGAAACAATGGCCAGTTTTCGGCCAAAACAACTTTCCCCGATGTGAATTTGACGCCGTCAACTTAGGTGTTGATACTACATGCTGGGATGACACACACAAATCGAGAAGCCACTGCCCAGGTCAGTTCACTACATGCTTCAAGCGCCGACGCTGCTTGGATCATATCGCCCTAAAAGGGCCCTTGAGCCTCGCCCGTGCGAAAACAGATGCCTGGACTTAGCGTGCTGGATTGTAGAAACCCCAAGGGATCATTTGACTTAGTGTGCAACTGATCAGAACTCTTAAGTGAGTTCTTCAGAGTTACAGTAGTTTGAACGCTGTGGCGTCCGCAAAGCATCCTCTGAACGGTTGATTCACATGTTCTCAATGCCTTCGCGGGCACAATGGTCAAATGTCCCACCAGCTAGAGAGTAGTCGATGGGGGTTGGAGGAGGATGTGCTGAAGCCACCGAAAAAGACAAGCTGCATCACCAAGCTTGGCCACATCAGGATCCTCAGCTTTGCTCCAACACTTTCACCGGGTGCTACCAGATTTTGTCAAAAAAAGAGTAATTTTGCATGCGCAATGCGACATCAAGAACTCGTCCACTTCACTGCATCAGTCTGTGCGTACTTATGCGGCCCAGGCTCCAGTCCTTGACGTTCTGGCAGAAGGTGGTGTCCTGCATGGTTTTCTGCCATGTGGTGGTGTAAAGGTGGGATGATGCGAGAGACCGGGACACCCTTTTTCTGCACAAACTGAAGCTCCACTGGTTACATTCAAAACGTGCAGTACAACAATGCATTATATATAAATACTATATCAAATCTACTGTATATATAATATTATATATACAGATGTGAAATTGTGAAAGCACAGATTCAATCGGATCTGTTCCAACGTTTCAAGTATGCTTTCTGCTTTCCGCCTCAGAGCCCTGGGGCTTCATCTTCAAATGGTAGATCAGCTTGCAGCCTCACAACTGAAAGTGACCTATGCGCAGAAAAATATAGAAAAATGATGTAGTTGCTTGGGTATGCTTGAAGGGCAGATTAGTTGGCATCAAACTTTCACATAGGTTTATAAGATCCGAAGTCTCTAGGATGAAGGTTTTTGAAAATAATTATTTTTATGATTTTGATACGTTTCAGATATGATTTGTTGTTATGATTTGTTTATGGCTTGGTTTTGCTGTTATGATTTTGATATGGTTTCAGTTATGATTTTGATATGGTTTCAGTTATGTTTTT
>Ga0126342_10010795_pt1 | contig 16355 bp, 8 predicted proteins | sample Cyp1metagenome_FD_92528 | JGI IMG/M metagenome (GOLD analysis project Ga0126342, IMG submission 92528) | Coral microbial communities from Lord Howe Island, Old Settlement Bay, Australia - Cyphastrea 1 metagenome | ecosystem: Host-associated > Invertebrates > Cnidaria > Coral ... | reverse complement strand
TGGAATTCCTTAATTAAGGAAAAAATCCTCCTTAATTAAGGGAATTCCTCCTTAATTAAGGTGGAATTCCTTTAAAAAAAAACTCCTTAAATTAAATAAGGAGGAATGGAAGTTCTGGGTTCATACGCCGTTGCCAGCATGCTAGTCGTCCAATTGGTGATTGCTGCACCATCTGCCGAATGGCCCGGAGACATCGCCCAAAGAAAAGGACATCCATCTGTGAAAAGCGAGAAAATCGCACATCATCCATGAGCCAAATCGCAAGAGCCCACGAACCATGACCCCCAGTCAACGGATCTTCATCACCTTCATCAGCAATGCAGGAGAGGCGCCATAGAACTCCATCAGGATCATTAGCACTGTGCAAGGAAGAGTCGTGGAGCACTGCATCAAAAGCCACCTTAAAAGCCTCAACCCTTTCATCATTAACAGGGGGACAGAAATTTTCAACCCTGCATGCCTGTTCCCATCTGCGATCTGCGTCCTCACGAGTGCAGCAATGTGTTTCCGACTCCGTCAACACGTGAGGGATAACCGCAGCAGGAAAACGTAGATGTCGCTCATCTCGATCCATTTCATCGATGGGCACGATGTGTTCAAGGGGTTCGTGCATCCAAGTAAGACGTTCATAACAACCACCAGGATGACGACGACGATGGTGAAGATGGATTTGAAGCCGATTGCTGGTCCAACAACACGTCCAACATGCTGGGCAGGTCGTGGTTATCATGTAACGGCGTTCATCACTTGGTTCTCCATGCGCACTCCATAAGTGGGCTTGCCATTGTCGTTGGGTCGCAAAAGTTTTGGCACACCATTGGCATTCAAATGACTGAGCAACGAAGGGACGAGGCATCATGTCATTGGCAAAGGAAGCACCACCAAATTCAAGCTGTTGTCGTAATGCATGATGTCCTGCAAGTGCTTCACCAATGACAGACCCTTGATGAAGAGCACGTTGAAATAGGCGGCGAACCCAACGAGGACCATCGTGTTTGTGATCAGAAAACCATTGCACAATGGCATCGATGGACATGGTCAAAGGATCATCAGCAACAAAGGATGCATCAACTGACACAGCCCACGCCATGGCCTGCCGAAGAGCCTGAAACCAAGATCGAGGAATGTCCGCGACCGCTGTGGCCATCTCGACAATCAAGTGCGGTGCATCAGCAAAGAGATGGAAGGCGAACAAGAGTCTGTGTTTGGCCAAGCGTAGTGAGATTGAGGGCAGCCGCCACTGCAGAAGAATTTGCACGTCGGTCAGCTGCCCAGGCGCCCAATATCCATTCCCCAGCACAGATCGGATCCATTTGAGGTATGCACCATGGAGGCGTTGAACCTGTAAAGTGCCAAGAAGTGGCCAATTTCCAGCACCATGGAACAGGATGGGCATAATAAGGGCCTCCAGCAAACGCAAACGAACCGTCACCTTGATGTGACGATTGCACAGAATCCCACGCCGGATCTGATTATGCGCAAGACGGGCTTTGTGAGCTCGATGTCGAAGTTCAGCATCGATACCACCATCACCTTGAAACATAGTGCCAAGATGTTCATAGAGAGGCACGCAACGAACCATCTGCTTTGTTGAAGGAATTGAGATGCGGGCAAAATGATCACGAAGACACTCATGCCGATGAGCAGGAGCATCAGCGCCCCGGAATGTGAGTACTACTTCGGTTTTGCGCGGCTGCAGATTCAGCTGGAGTCCAAACGACGAGCAAACATCAATCAACGCTTGCAATGTCCATTGTATAATAGGTTCGAGCGCCGACGCATGTGAGGCAACAACCGGCACTGCCAAATCATCCACCCATGCCACTGGAGCGGCCCGAAGTCCAAGCAATTGAAAAGCAGCCTGAAGGGGCCCATGCTGATCCAATCGGATTTGGAGTTCCTGAAGGACAAGCGCCATGAGGCTATTAAAGGCTACATCTGCAAGAGGACTGCCAGGTCGACTCCCTCGCTCTGTTTGATGCACAGCTTCTGAAGCCCCAAGTGTGTACCATGTAAACCGATGGCCATCCCGTAGAAGTCGTGCTGCTGGCTGCGCGAGCGGCAAAGTGTCAATGGGTGGAGGGTGGTCAACCTTTTCCTGAAGTGCAGTCAAATCAAGGTCATGTTGCTCAAGGATCTGTGTCAACTTCGGGTGCAAAGGCGCTCCACCAAAAATCAGCTGGCGTACCATGGAGTGGAAGGCACTCTTGATATCCACGAAAAGAATAGCCGAGGATAGTGATCTCCGAGCGGCCATCTGGGTGAAGGTGCGCACATACAGGGTGGCAAAGAGGGTGGAACTGCGCGCAAATCCCCCAAGCTGAAGCGGCATGCGCATGAATTCGAGGGCTGGTAAGAATTGTCCACGAAGGTGCGAGTGGATCAACTTACCAATGCCGTCAATCAACATGATCCGTCTCATCCCATCAATACGCTGACTGGCTTCCTTTTTCGCAATGGGGTGAAGCAATCCTCCCTTGCCTTGCAAAGGTTCCGCACCAAGAATCCACACCTTCATCAAAAATTGATGTAAAACATCTGAATGGGTCTGACAAACCTGTTGGAGGGCCAACGGTGCGACACAATCAATGCCGGGGGCTTTGTTGGTGGAAATGCGGCATCCCAAAGACTCAATGTGCAGCCGGGATGGCAAGCTGTTCAAGGACATTGTCAAAGGAATATCTTCAGCATCTTCTCGTTGCGCTTCATGGCATTGGGCCAACAGGTTTTCGTATGTGACACCATGGCCAGCTTCCAATGCATCGTAATGTTGAAATTGTGCCTCCAAGGAGGGGCCTGTGCACCTAAGATTGGAGCGTCTCTTGGACCTCCACTTAGGAAGTGCATGTTGGACAGCCTTCCACATCTGACGACATCCCTTCGAGGATTCGATTCCTGTGTCCGCAGCTAACTTGGCATAGAAGTCTTGGTCGTCAGCTCGGACGGCTTGCACCACACGAGGGGCGAGGTCATTGAACGCCCATCTGTGCCATGCCTCAGTGTGATCGCATTGTTTGACCCATGCAGAGAGGGGAGAGCACAAAGTCTGCGGTCGTCTCCATGCTTCAAAGATGAGTCTCATCCAGCCAAAACGAACATGACGACGAACCTCCGTGCATCGTTTCCAATGATACCGCTTGGCTTCGACAAGTTGCCGGGTGCTCTCTGTCAGATGACGTTTGCGCCAATGGCGTGTGGTAGGATTGCGTTGTCGAATCCAATGCTGAAGCTGAGCAGCATGGGTGTGCACATCCATAGACCAAACAGTAGCAAAGGAAGGGTCAAAGTCCACCTTGACACGCTTGTCACGTGGACGTCGATCAGCAGGATAATATTGTAGCCCAATAGCAGCACAAACGCATTCATGATCTTTTCGATGAAGTGCCAGGTCCACACCCGAACTAACCCATGTGGTCACCTCATCAATCTTGACGTTGGAGGACATGGCAATGAAGTCGATGCGCGCCGTGGTGCCCTTAGGGTGGGTCCACGTTCCTCCGGAACCCTTGTGACACGTAGCAAAGGTCTGAGGAACAAACAAGTTGTGGTTGAGAAGCCAACCATGAAAACAGGCTCCTTTGGCATTCTCATCATCAGCCTGATGAGCTCCAACTGCTGAGGATGTGTTGCTGCCAAGACGGCTGTTTGCATCTGCCAAAACTATGGTTTGCCATTGTCGGTATGCCATTGGGATGGCTTCAGTGGTGGCATCCCAAAAGGCATGCAAGACGTCCTCATCATCCTCTGTGGGAGCATGAACGACAACAAAGAGAAGCCGACAACCTGGGTAAGCCCACCGAACCACCAACCGTTGGGAAGTAGCATGGAGGATGCGCAAATCAGAGGCATTCACCTCAATGCAATCCGAGTCAATGGAGATCTTTTTCCGCATCCAAAGCTGAACTCCTCCATGCCCTCGCTTCGTCGCAGGTCCTGAAAGCACATGAAACTCCTCAAAGAAGGAATGCCCAGTAGCACGCGATCTGGTCTCCTGAATGCCAACCACATGCAGCCCTTCTTGAAGAAATTGTTCAGCCAGACATTCAGCTCTTGCACTGAAAAAGGACGCAGCAAAATCTTGACCAGGGAAGAGCGTGAGGACATTAGCAGTCGCAACATTCAATTGGAAAACGAAGTGGTCTGGACCTGACTCATCAATTTGGCGCCGTCGCAGGACCGCTGGATGACGACAAGCAGATGGTGACGTCGAGAAGGGAGCTGCCACATCAAACCTCCATTGCGTTCCAACCAAAGAAGGGGCATCCGTATGATGACGCAATGATTTCTCCAGAAGCCATAACCATTGAATGGAACAAAGATCTTGTCCTTGAAAGGTACAAGTATCAAACCAGTCATCAAGATCAATGGTGTACGCATCATGCTGAAGCGCATGGCGGCAAATTGAATCCGCCGCTTCATTCCATGGATCACCTTGATGACTGCGATGGTGAGTCCAAGTGATAGGCGTTGGTAATAAGATTTCGATCCATTGAATGAGTGATCTCAAGGTCACGGAGAGGTCGGAATTGCAATGTGCCATCTGGAGCCCTTGGGCGATATTGGCTGTGTGTTCACAATCAAATGCAATCTCCAACCATGATACATCAGCAGCATGACAACGAACCAGTTGACGCATCCACAATGCGGCTAAAATCAAGGCCGTGGCCTCAGCCCGTGGTGCCGTAGGTTGCCCAAGGCATTTGGTAGTAAGAAACCCGCCACATCGGAGGCCATCTTCCGTGTGAACAAGGAGAAAGACACCGGCTGCAGCCTTACCTGAAGATCGCCAAGCAGATCCATCTGTGTAGAAGGACAAGCCAGTAACATGCTCTTGCTGCCACATAGGAACAGATGCCAAAGAGTACCATGTAGACTCATGCCACCAAACCTGATGCACATCCGTGTCCGACTGAAAAGGCTGCTCCAAATCAAACTGTGCTCGAAGAAAAAGAACACGCTGACAATCAACCGTCGTGAATCTCGAAGGTGGAATGCATTCATCCAGCTTGATGATCTTTTTGGTATTCACCTGTTGGAGCAGACTGAAGTCATCGCGTGTATCCTCAACTTCTGCGTGGGAGAGGGAATCCATTGCAATCGCACCCGACAGGGTAGTGGCAGGATGATGAATATGAAAGGCCAGATGCATACCATGCGCTGCCTCAAATTGAAGTACATTAGTGAGGTCACGGTCTCCAAGAAGAGTACGACAGTCAGCCGCACGAGCGCCTCTACAGGTACCATCCAAATCCACATATCCACAAATAATGTCATGAGACAAGAAGCAAGGGACTGTGAGACAGATCAATCGCGGATGCCATGGATCATCATGAGAATCGAAAATGGCGACCACGATGGAGCAGCGAATAGGTTGAGCATGTTGCACCAGAATCAAATGGGCAAATACATCAGCTTGTCCATCGAGGGGCGTAGGATGCACGATGACCTCAATCAGCGAGGCAAATGGATCAATCCAATCGTCGCAAACCATGATAATATCATGATACCATTGAGCAACGTCTCCAGTCAGTCGGACTTCACGGCTCAGTCCACTATGAGGCCGACGGTCATGCTCAGCATACCAAACAGCAATAGTTAAGGTCTCCGGAGGATGCTCCTGCCACATCAGAGCTTGTTGCTGTAGAAACCGGTGCAAGTCCTGAATCAATTGCGGTTGTCCATGAGGAATACGAGGAAAGTGATCTCGTTGGCGCGCGATATGTTGCATTTCTTGTTGAGCTTGCTGATAATCATCATCAACTTTGTCGACTGGTTGTGAAGAGAAGGGACCAATTGGGTCAAAGGACTTCAGGGTAGCCCAATGCCTCAAGGGTATCACCTGTTCGTCATGAGAGTTGCCGTACGCAATAGGTGCCTTTACTACACTGCCAAAATGTGTAGTACCAGGCGTAGACGATGCACAGGCACCCTCGACGTGTATCCCATGAAGCAGCTCTTTACTCCTCGAAAGTTGAAGAAAGTTGCTGACATCATCACGCTCCTCAGGTCGCTGAATGAAGGGATCAGTAGCACTGGCAGCTTGTGAATGACCATGGCACCGTGGCGGCTGAATGTGAACTTCAATGCTGATAGCCGTATACACATCATGCCGAATGTACTTCTCAAAGTGTTGGATGCCTGCCATAGCGGTGCAACGATGCACATCACAAAGATGGTTGATCTGAAGGAGATCAATAAGATCTTGTGTGCAAAGCCAACGTGGAAGAGAATATGCCATTTGATGGATGCGATCACCTTGCTGTCCATGCAAGAACGTGGTAACAATGCTTGCCACAACAGGTTCACAAGGATACTGTTCAATCATCATGTGAATGGTGTCAATGCGAAATCTGTCGTTCCATGGCCAAGGAGAAACGATATTGACATGCGTCAAAGCATCAGGTTGTAAAACCGCATTCCAGGGTTCCAAGAGATCAGCCCACCATTGATCAGGTGGGGCTGTCAGTCGTACTGCAATTGGTTCACGACAGGTCCGTGATGTTTGGTGGTTGATGAACCATGTCCATACGTAGAGCACGGGTCCTTCCTCTTCCATTTCGGTGGTAGCATGGCGCTCGAAAGCTTCTGTCAGTTGCTGGTGCCAAAAGCGCTCAAGTCTGCGTGGCATAGTCCTCGGAATTGTCTGTGGTGGTGGATGGACATCCACAGCAGAAACTGGATCACCTGAGGCACTTGAGTCAACAGAAGTACGGCTAACTTGCATCAAGGACGTAGCATCAACATCACCGGCTGGCAATAAAGGCGAAATGGTCACCAGGACGGAGTCACCTGGATGAAGTATGGCAACCTCTTGTGGAGCCCACTGTGCATCGCCAGCCTGAAAATAACATGTACGCGATGAACAGAAACGGCGTACCCCAAGAATATCGATGGGGTCATTCCGATCAGCATATTGCGGCAAAAATGCAGCCACGTGCCAGATACGTCTGTGCACAGGATGATCAAAAACCGCTGTCAAAAGCGTCGGAATGTCAGGGCCGTGTCCTTGTACCAGCAGCAGGTGACCAACGGTCTGTTGCTGTGCGTCGCCAGGAGGGTTAGGCAAGACGAGGTGCACCCATGCCGCACTGCTTTGATCGATGACATCGCCCCACAGATTGCGTAGGTCATGATACCAGTGCTGCCGAAGACGATCAAGTCGCAGTACCCGAGACTCAGAGTTGCGAGGGTATCTGGTGTGATGGAGAAACCACGTCGTCCAGTATTGCACAGGTCCTTCGTCTTGGAACTCAACAACTGCGCAATCATAAAATGTCTTGCGCAATGGAGTAGACCAGTTGGCATTGAGAGGAGGAAGTGCATGCCCATCACGTGCAACTTGCGCAGCAGCATGTCCATTGGTGAAAGCCAGACTGGGAAACGTGGCACTATTGGATCTCGTACCCCATGAAGAAGTGCCACTCAGTTTCATAGACTTCTGAAACAGGCTCGACCCTGTCGGAGTAGATCTCTGATTGGGCGATCCACTCCTTGATCGACGTTGCCGTTTGGAGGGTGGAACATCATGCTCACAGATAGGTACCACAACACTGGCGCTGGAGTGGTCCTTTGGCGGCAAAACGATAATGCGTAAATAGACCCCATGAGTGAACTCACGTGGAGCATCATCGTCTGGGTCCCAATACGCTCTGTTAAAGAAGAGCAAACAAGAAGCGTCTGGTCGATCACGATCACAAATCGTAGCAAGCTGCAAATGTTGCAAGACGGTGGAACGGCATAGGAACCTGGGAAGCCGCCATACTCTACGAGGCAAGGTCGCCGGTGGTTCATTGCCCTCTTCAAAGACAATGTCAACGACGACCAACTGGTCAGGCGAACCAGGAGGAATGTCACCGACCCGTTGAAGGATGATTGCTTCTTCTTCCACATGCTGATCAATCAAAGGCACTTGTACATGATGAAAACCAATGGCAAGGTCGCGATGCAAACCGACAACGCCCAATACATCCAGGAGTATGGTAGTATAGGTTGTCCAACGCACAAAGCAGTGATGATCAGGTTGCATCAAACCAAACACGTGTAGGCCTTTCAGATCTTCCTCATCAAAGTTGGAGCTGGCTATCGGTGAACTTTCCTCTGCTTGGTCTTCAACATCATCCAAGGAGGAATCAGGGTGCACTATGGTGGCACCAACCGTGGTAGCAGCGCCAAGAGGTTCGGCAGCATCAGGCAAGGGTACGCCACTTCCTTGTAAATCTTGAAAAACTGCGACAAAAGAATGTCCATTCTGCATCCAATGCGCGGGTGCAGTGGTGGTAGGTATCACTACACCCCCATGGAAAAGATCACAAGCATGAGATTGAAGCATCACATCCGCATTAACCGCCGTGAGGATGTCGACGCCACTCACATGCCGTGGTAGCGATGTAGCCCATGTGTAGCTACCATGTGCGTCAGCAGTGGGCGGAAAAACTGTGGTCAGCCCACCAGCTTGCTCTGGGCCACCTTGCGTAAGGAGAAGATCCGCGTGTGCAGGCAAAACTCCTTGAAGAGCACGAACCTCAGGAAAAACCACAGCAATGTTGAGCACCTCATCATTGTGAAGGTTGTCACGCCACGCTGCGAGAAGTTCGCTGTGCCACATGGTAGGATTTGCCGGTAGATGAAGAACACGAGGAACTGTCCAAACACGTTGGTGGACATGATGCAAATACCAAGTACGCACAACATAGGCTTGTCCATCAGGAAGCCGAAGTAGGTTGTCTCGCCAAAGATGCTGAAGGTGATGAATATATCCTGGGATCTCGTTGGTCAGTCGTCGATCAAGAAAGTGCGTAGCTGATGAGCTCCCCATGGAACTAGACGCTGCAGAATCTTGTTGCACCGATCTATAAGATCTTTCATGATGACCACCAGGACAAACATGAGGATTGGGTCCATGGCACAAGTCATTGAGGATGGTCTGCTGGATGTGGAACTCCCCAGAATTGCTCTTCCCCTGAAGAACCAAGACCGTGTCGTCAAACTTTACCTTGCCTTTGGATTTGTTTCGTTGGGACGGCAGAACAAAGTCCTCGCAATGAAGTGGCCCCCAAGCTCCTACTTCAATTGCCAAGTCTTGTGCCGATTCGATGGCCTCCCATGGAGACATGAATGACGGTTCCTGCAACACCGTGTGACTCCAATGAAGAAGAGCTGCATGTGGATCACAGGTGGCTTGAAGCCCTTGATGCTGGTACGCATTTGTCACACAGCACCGGGCTTGCCAAAAGGCTGCATACTGGGCGAAGCAGTAGCACCAGGTAAGTCTTCGGGTGCCGATGCCGATTGTTCTTTCCTTGGCCGCTTCGGTTTGGGCTCGAGTCGATCGGCTGATTCTGACAACATCGTCAAGCTGTTGACCACCTGATTGAGCCCTTCGGCAATTTTTTGCGCGCTTTCGTCGCGCGGCAAGTCCTCTTCTTCCTTGGCTTCTGTCTCGTCCATTTCGTCCTCTGATGGCACAGTGATGGCTTCGTCGGTTCCAAGAGCAACCGCACGCTTCTTGGCAACATCCACACGCCTCTGCGTGCGACGAAGGTTCGCTGTGGCCTCCTGCATCTGGGTCTGGAATGCAACCTCGGACGTCTGGAACTGTGCCGTGTACTCTTTCCATTTGATCACAGACTGCTGAAGGAACACACGCCACTGCGACCATAACTGCCGTCTGGCGCTTTCGACTGCCAGCAAGGACTCCTTTGCCTTTCCATGCTCCCGAACTGCGTCCAAAAGGTCGTTGGTGCTTTCCTTGTCGTCTTTCTTCATCTCCGCATGGACCAAGTCTTGAAACTCGGGTGAGAGATGGTCCTCCTTCTTGGCAGCTTTCACAATGCGATTCAATTTCTGTTGCGCACTGCTTTCCTGCTTGGGCAATAAGACGGAAGGAACACCAGGTGGATGCAGGGCTGTCGATGACGGTGACATGGGCATCACGGAGGTCTCCATAGAAGGCGGCATGAAAGGCATCGAAGGCATCGAAGGAGCTCCCTGAGCAGCTTGTGGCATCCAGGGTACCCCATGAGGCGCCGGTGCTGCCATAAGCAAGGGCGGTGGGGGTGGCGGCGGAGATGCCATTTGCATGGGAAATTGAGGAAAACCCTTCCCAAATCCTTTCGGACCCTGTGATGCCATAGAGCTCGACCATTGACCAGATGCTGCCCAGGAAGCATTTCCATGATCGCCGCTGGCAATGTGCGGATCGTTGTGAGACCACTGTGCATCCTGCTTTTTTTTGCGGGACCTCGGTCTGTTCTTGGTTCTGGGACTTTTGGTACGTTGCTGTGGTTGATGGCCTTGCCAACCTGCATTCTGCCCATACGAAGCACTTTGTTGAACACGGTGAGCGCCAGGTTGCCCCATGCATTGCTCCCACGCTTGTCCACAAAGGTCGCAGTAGTAGGCCTGAGGCGACCTCATTTTCCTGCAGGTGGCACAGTACCAACCCTGTTGCCCCGAATGTGCCATGGCTTGTCTGATCCGATCCAGAAACACCGGGTCTTTGGAATGGTGATGCTTCAAAATCTTCCAAAGATGTCCAAGACGGTGAGGTTGCAATCGGATGATGCCACGATTGTGTAGGAACCACGCTCGTCGCGCACCAGCTCGCTTCCTGCGAGCAGCTCTGCGTTGCGTTGAGGATGCCGTAGCCACCCGCAGTCAGGATCACCAGGGCGTACCCAATGATGAAGCGCATGCACCACCAAAACCCAGGATCGAAGTGAACCGGCTGCAGAACCCAAGCAAGCCCGAACACCGCAAAGAACCCAAGGACGATGTGCAAGAAGACCACAGGCAGAGCACTGCAAGGTTCTATGAACCCGCGGGTGCAAGCACGAAACCCGCTAAGGTTAGAGGCAACAGCGAGGGGATCCTTAAACAAATCCAAAACCCTCCTGAGCCGAAACCTTTTTTCCCATAATGTTCCAATCAAAAACCCATGGGGTTTTCCCCCATATCTTCGGACGCCAAGTCTGCGATCGGGATCGGTCGCCTCCAAAACGGCGGTCTTTGGCCCTCCCGGATCCGACGGATCCGGTGTCGCTGTGGCTTTTGCAGAAGCCACCGTGGCTTTGGCTGGCTCCTGTGGCGCGGCAACGGGGATGCTGGAAAGACATCGAGCATGGGACGAAGCAGTTGAAGCAGCACCATTTCCAATATTTCATATTTCAGAACGCATGTATTATACCATATCTATATAATATATAATATATATATATGTATATAACTTATTATATAACTATATTATATATAATGATTATAAATGTATTCTATTGATATCCTACTGTAGCTGAATGTTTGCCGGTGTCAGTGACAAACACAAAGATATCAAATCAAAAAGACACATATTTCCGTAATTTCCATTGCCATCTTTGAACAGTGGAGAGTGGAGAGTATAACCAGCCAAATCATGCAACATCATCATTCTGCATGGCTAAATCACATCAAATCGCGATGTTTGGATCTATTTCCGTTCGCCAAATCACAATTCTTGAATGATTTGGCAAAATAATCATTCTTGCGAAATGGCTAAACATTCAAGATGATTAAAGATTCAGAATTGGATAATTACAATCATGATTTAGCCAAGGCGCAATTCTTGGATGGCTAAATCACTTTTTGGGACAGCGACCTCCCAGCTCTTTCCCGTCTCCCAGCTGGGGCGCTCCGCTGGATTCAGCGTCAACTTCTGAGTGATGGAGTCCACCTTTTCGGATGACCAACTCGGAGGGAGTTCACGAAAATTTTAGGAGTTTTCACCAAAAAAAATGTGGATTTCAATGAATTTCACTGGTGATAGATGGGATTCCATGGGAATATGTCATGAAGATGAAAAGAGAACCGGAGATCAAACTAGTGATGTATAGCTTTACTAACAGCAACATGGCATCAATTCCCATCCAACAAAAATTGGGCCTGATGCTGAAGAGACTCCACCTGAAGATGGGCAAATTTCAGACATCAACTGGAACCACTCATGCGGTGTTACTGGTTGGTGGTTGAGCCTACCCCCCTGAAAAATATGAGTTCGTCAGTTGGGATGATGACATTCCCAACTGAATGAAACAAAAAAAACATGATCCAAACCACCAACCAGATAATGAATAAACATACATTTAAAAAAAGTGGTGAATAACTCATAATAACTCACTATAGATATCTAAATGACATCAACACAAATCTATTGAAAATAAGTCATCCTATCAAAATAAATAAATATATATATATATATATATCATGATCTGTATTCTAATAGTTCTTGTCTTTTAATCACCTTAACAGCTCACTTAAACCTCAAATAAGATCACGCATAGTTTTAGGTAACATGCGTGTTTTGGGCACAGCATTGTGCTGGTGTCGCCACCGCAAGGTTAATTTTTTGTGAGCCGTCATCATTCTTTGTCGGAGAGGATGATTTTCCGCACTAACCATAACTCACAAGGAGGTTGTTATCAGGTCGCTATATTCCGTTTCCTACCCGTTTTGCACTGTCTAGAGCAATGTTGTTTGTCTAGGTGCATGACCATCCCCTAACTATATAAATACAGCAGACCCTGCGAAAGAAAGGGTCGGAAGACTACTGTCCACTGAAATGGGCAATCAATGGCAATACTCAGGGTCTACGTTAAAAATGTGCGGTTCCAATCCACTTTTGTGATCAACATAATATTCCAGATTTAAGGGTATGGAAAATGATGACAACCAATTGAAGCCGCATGGTTTTGTCTGGAAAAGGGGATAGTATGCATGCTTATGCTACGCCCCCAAAATGGCAATTTTAACAGGACACATGATGATTGCCTATGTGATTTTGGGGTGCCCTATTTTCAGATATGGGTTGATATGGAGGAAGATGAGGAAGATGTGAAAGCCTACAGCCTACTTTCCGACCAAGCAACAAACCGAGCTCTGATGACCACGCCTGCTTCTGCAAGTCAGCGACCTAAAGTCGACCGCGTGCCCAAAGTCGGGGATGAGGGAGATGAAACAGAATTACCATAGAAAGTACGGAACCAACCAGTCAACCAACCAACCAACCAACCAACCAACCAACCAACCAACCAACCAACCAACCAACCAACGAACCACTGGAATTTTATGGTTATGTGCTCCAAGAAAAATGAAGTCACTTTCATAACAAATTGCAAGCATAAGGGAACATCTTATCAATGATGAACCATGACTAGTGGAGACGTGACTAAAAAAATATATACAAACCAACCAAGCAATACCAAGAAACTATATGTATCTGGAGACATAGATGCGGGCAGAAGGTTAGCTACAAGACTGGGTTAGTCCACATCCAGTTGGGAAATCTGATCCCTTCACCTAGGAAGGCTAGGGTGGTGCCCTCTATCAACTAACATAGATGTGGAATGATGATACAAATCCACCATTTGTGGAAAAAATTGCAAGGCAAACCCGTGGGTTTTGCACATCTATGTTCTTTTACACCCGGGTAAAATCGCTCATGAACATGAATCAACCACACTTTGGGGGGTTGATAAGAACCCCCCTTTGCATGCTGACACTCGAGCGGTGCCTACTTCTTCCAAACAACACTTGAGTCGGTTTTGAACCTCATTTGGCCATATTTTGCACATGAATTTATCAGTGCCAATCTTAGATACCCTGGTCAGTAGAGAATCCCATTGATGCCAAAAGACTAAAGGATCAAACTACCCATCTAAGATTGCCTTAGTTATTAGGTACTTGAGGGTATCCACGCTATGTTCAAGACAAAAGCCACATTTCATCCCAAGGGACTTGCTTCTGATAAGATTCGTCCCCGATAAAAGTGTGGCTTATCCTATAAGTGGGTTACAACCCTACTTGCTATCCGTCCAGTTACTAAGTGGGGAAACACCAAGTAGGTGCCTATTGTTTGTCATATTGCTATCTGCCCTATATACATCCTGTGCACTGCCTGGTTGTATAAATCACTGACAAGATCGATATCAAAGAATGCTTCAAAGTCCAATGTACCCAACAAATGGCTACACTATCTTCTAATATCAACCATTAGCTTCGAACATGGGTTTGTCTAATACTGAACATAGGGTACCTCCAAAATGCTGTTGATCATTATGTTGCCCATATTTTAATGGCCACTTGTTTGCAAAGCAATATTCTGGTCGATGGTTTCAACCCCTCTGAAAAATATTAGTCAATTGGAAGGATTATCCCATATATTATGGGAAAAAATGCTTGAAACCACCAACCAGTATTAAATTCTTCATGGAAAACGAGCAAGTGCCTCCAGATCTGCGTTGAGCTGGTGTTTGTGATCCAGTGACAGTGACGGGAGAGGTTTTCAGGAATGCTACCCGCTGGTAAACTAACGTAACTATGGAAAATAAACCATGCTATTAATGGATAAATCCACTATTTCTATGGCCATTTTTAATAGCTTTTTGTATGTTTACCAGAGGTTACCACTTGGATGATGATACTCCCCAGTATATTGGATAGTAGATCCCTCAACCAACATACTGGGGATAAAAAAAATCAAACAATAAAGGATATATTTACATCAGCCAACAATCATATGCCAACTAAAAAAATAATCCCTCATAAACATCTATAAATTTATGTTGGAATATCATATGCCAACTCATAAACATGAGCCAACAATCATATCATGATGTGGTTAAAAAAAAAAAACATCAATTCAATGAAGAAATTGCCGAGTCGTAGTCATCAACCCACCATCATATATCAATCGTCGATAGACATTGGTGGTTAATGGTGATTAATGGTGGTTAATGGTGATTAATGATGCTTAATGATGGTTAATGATGGTTAATTATCTGGTTGGTGGTTTTTCGCCTACCCCTCTGAAAAATCATGGAGTGACAGTGAGTTGGGATGATGATTATTCCCAACATGGAAAGTCATTCAAAATTCCATGGTTCCAAACCACCAAGCAGTAATGATTCAATCCTTCTTGTACTGATCAACAGGGGTGTCGCAACCTATGAATTAAAGGGTCACACACAAAACCGCAGCGTCCCCTGGCGCCCCTGGCAGCTTGCTTCATCTGAGCCTGCAGAGAACCGTAACTAAGCGAAATAGCTCTTGCAAACGATGAAACATAAGTGGAGCTGTCCAGTGATTTTATGCTATTTACATGTGATATGTAATCATTGTAGAATTATCAAGATAAAACATGCCTTTTTTATATTAATATGGTTTTATGTACTATGTATAATTTAGTAGGTTGCTGTACACAATCACCATTTGTAATAGGGATCTTACCATCGAACTAAATGGGCCATAGCTTCCATAGCAAACTGTGAATTACAGGACAGTAAGCATGTCTCTTGAGATTCCTCATTAAGTATCATCAACTTTGGCTGTTCATCCCCTGTTTGGCTCACCTGCAGTACCCTATGCCCTATGGAGGATCAACGTCTGGGGCGACTATCACTGTGTCACTAGCTCCGTCAACGGATGGCAACATCGTTGCTGGGGGACTCAAAGGATGAGGATGTCCCTTCCACATCGTCTTCAGCACATCTTACGTTTCCGTCATAAAAACTTACCATCCCCCCAATATCCACGAAAAAAGGACCCGGAGTATGGCCCATTTTGGCAGAGTCAAGGGTCAGTTGGAAGGGGGATATGGTACATCCCATAGAAAATCCATTCAAATTCTGTGATATCCCACGGATAAATTCCGCATGCCCGTTAAATCCTGATGAAAAACATTGAAAAACGAATCGATATCAAAAAACCAACCGTTTTTAAAAAGCCACCATTTCTGTGGAGACCATTTTCTGTTGAATTATATATATACCCTCTGGTTATGACTAACATAGCCATGGTATAGATGGCCCATAGAAATAGATGGTTTACCTGGGTTTACCTATTAAAACTGGTGATTTTCCATGGCGAACTGTTAAATAACCAAATGGTATATATAACCAACATATAATATATAGGTACCAACATAGATATTTCTGTTGAACCAACATAACTTTCCCGGGAAACCAGGGAATACAATGTGGTTCACGGAACCGCGGTTCCACCGTTGGGTGCCTGCTCCGCAGAGAGCTGGAATCGCTCTGACATCGATTCCACCTGGTCTTGGGGCCAGTGACCGGCGTCGCAAATGACGGGCCACACAAAAATGGAGGGTTCGAAGTGGGGATCTAGACACTTTGTTTACATTGCAATGAGTTTCAGAAAGCTAGAAATGATTGATTTGTCTTGTGTATTTATATATAATTAATTATATAGTGACGGACAATCACTTAGAACGTATTTTGGAAAAAAAATCTGAATATTACTGCTTTTTTTACGTTCTAAGCCTTGCACTTAGAACGTCGAAAACCATACACTTAGAACGTCCAAAT
>Ga0126342_10010794_pt1 | contig 16355 bp, 19 predicted proteins | sample Cyp1metagenome_FD_92528 | JGI IMG/M metagenome (GOLD analysis project Ga0126342, IMG submission 92528) | Coral microbial communities from Lord Howe Island, Old Settlement Bay, Australia - Cyphastrea 1 metagenome | ecosystem: Host-associated > Invertebrates > Cnidaria > Coral ... | reverse complement strand
TTCTTTTGTTGTGTATTGTTATGCTATGTATTGTTAGATCACGTACCACCCTTCATCATAGTCAATTCCATCAAGTAAAAGTCATTCGTAACTCGGAAGTATTGCTTCCCAACTTCCTTTGATGATAAACAAGCACTAATGCGTCATTAACTAATCATGATGGCCCATTGATTAAAAACATCCTAATTCAACAAACAAACTATCTATTCCCCTTATTTTTGCATATTTTGCTGCATTTTGTCAACTTAACTCCAAGGGTCGCTGAAGAGTTTCAGCATCTCTACCACTGCAGGTCCGGACTTATCCTCATAGACCCCGCCCGCCGCGCGGTCCGACGCAGTCAGCACCGCAATCTTCGCGGCTGTGGCGCCGGCGGCGGACACTGCAGCCTTGGCCATGGTCAATGGATGTTGGGATGTGAAAGGTCCCCAGTAATATACCCTCTGGTAATTTAACATGGCTATTGAAAATGGCCATTTAAGGCCATTTAGTTCGTGAGTTTTCCCATTAAAAATGGTGATTGTCCATAGTTATGTTAGTTTACCAGAGGGTATGGATTATACATGATTATACCATATTATACCCACAGTTATACCCTCTGGTTATTTAACATAGCCTCTGGTTAATATATGGCCCATATAATAGAACTTAGAAATCGATGGTTTACCTATTAAACAGGTTGATTTTCCATGGCTATGTTAAATAATCAGATGGTATATATAATATCCCCAAGCCTATGGGATGACATATGGCTTACAGGTGGATTATCAAGCACAAAAAACCCTCTAGTAAACCTTAGTAAACTAATAGTTTGCGAACTGGAAAATGGCCCATTGATAGGTGATTAACCCATTAAAAGTGGTGATATTCCATAGTTATGTTAGTTTACCAGAGGGTGAACATGCCGTAAATTCAAGAAATCAACAATAACACACCATAACCAGTCATAACCAATCATAGCCAACACAACCAACGAAGCACAACCTAGGTTTGTTCAGAGATTCCTCCGTGAAGCGCCAGGGAATAGGCATCTGGCACAAAAAACTGCATCGGGGAAGCACTCGCATGTCCCTACGGTTTGTTCCCTGCATTTTCCATGCGTCCTACATCCCTGAGAAAAGAAACCAACTAGAATTGGGTTCGAATCATCCACGTCTTGATTTTTACCCCGGAACTCAGGATTTAAACGGCAGTTGTCCGTTGATTGGGCTCCCATGCAGTTTCTTCGTAATCCGAAGAAAGAATGGCTTCGAGGTGGTCCACCCCAGTGATGTTTGCATGTTGCTACAATTCACCAAACCGATATTTCTACCTGCCATACCTCACAGCTGGAGTTAGAACTTCTCACTACCTGAATCCGCTGACCCTATGGTTTCAACATGTTTCAACTGCTTCCCCCATACTTTCCGAGTTAAATTTCCCGTTCATCCCGGGCACCGGCACGGCTGGCGCATCGCAGCCCTGTCCACAGACGTTGGAATGTCCCGGCGCCGCCTCTGTTCCTGGCAGCAGCTTGGGCTCTGTCCGTGCGTGGAGGTCCTGATGCGACCAGGGGTTACCGGGTTTGGTTCAGAAAACTGGGGATGTCATGGAATTTATGGGGATTTAATGGACTTCCTTACCGGACTTTCTTGGTGATTTAGTGTTTTCTTTTTAACGGAACTTATAAACTGGAATCAGTGGAATTTTGTGGTGATTTCCTGGGATTTCACAAGCAAAAATTGTGATTTAATCAACTTTTTGATGGGAATGATCGTGGGATATGTATAGCAACCCCAAAAAAAAGATGGACACGTAGTTCCAGGATCGTAGTTCGATGATGTTAGTTCCATAATTTCCAGATTTCCAACTTTTCTATGTCTGGGGTTGCTGTATTTTTAAAACATGGATGTCGAATCATTTTTTGGATATGATTGAAACGATGTGTTGATATGTGTTTGAAGTTGAAAAAGAATCGGTTTTAAATGGTACTAAGCAAGCATTGGGAATGTGGAACAGCCAAGCATTGATTCTATAGCCTAAGATGGCCTTGATAATGGTCGGTCGAAACATCCCATCAGATCATGGTCCAATGGTCCGAAAGCCTCACTGGGAAACCACGGGTGACAGCCAGTATCGAATATCAGTGGGAATGGTTTCCCAAAAAAAGAGGAGCATGTTCGCTCAGATTTCTAAAGCATTTATACTTTCTGTCTCCATCGCCATCTCAGGAGATCAGCAGTCAAGCTGAAGGCTGAAGGCTTGGTAGATCTATTCTTTTCCTGCCATTAGCAACTTGTAAACTTTGACTTACTGGTGCTTAGCAGGGAATGGATGGGAATGGGGGAATGGGATGATTATTACTAGTGATAATGGATCATTCCCTCATTCCCTACTAAGCACCAGTAAGTTGAGAGATTGTCCCCTCAGCCGGCGCAAACCGCCATGACCCCTCCTTGCCAGACTCGAAGACTGCCAGCTGATCTTCGCCTGCAAGTTGACTGCAGGGGATCTGGACCATTCTGGAAACAGAAACCATATATATATATTAATTATACATATATCAAATAATATTATATAAATAATATAATATTATATTATATTATATATTATATTAATTATTACATATTATAAATAATATTATATTATATTATATCATATTATATTAAATTATATTATACTATATTATATTATATTATACTATATTATATTATATCATTATATATATATAACCATGGGTTTGATCTGCAAATCAACCCCAACAACACGTCGAAACGGTGCAATCCACAAGCCTGGAAGCATTCTCCAATGATCCTATGATTAAATTCCTCCTACATGATGTCATGATGCCCCATCTAACTCTTCTGGGAGATGACCGGGGGCCCACCCCAATGAAAACGGCGTGAATTCCTAGGGCATGATGGAGACCATTGGCCTTTCAGATTGGCATAATTTGGCATAAATAACTGGTTGGTGGTTCTAACCATCTTCAAAAATGATGGAGTTCGTCAATGGATGTCAATGGGAAGAATTATCCCATATACTAAATCATATTAATGTATATTAATGTATTATGGACAATAAAAGCCATGTTCCAAACCACCAACCAGATGGGAACATGTTGGAGTCCGGGATGATGAAACCTTGGGATAGCCTGAGGGATCATCATCCCGTCATCCTCACCTGAGAAGTGGAACCTTGGCTGTCCGAGGCTTCATTTACCTTAACTATCAACCACTGAATAGCCAGTGAATTCTTATGATTTTATGATATTTTATAAATGAATCTTATGCTTCTTAGGATTGACGGACAAAAATCTTAGCCGAACTTCCCTAGTTATCAATCACTGTTGATTGATGATAAAAAACCACTGGATCCGAGCTATGAGGTGCCCATAGCTCAGTTCGACGCCGAGCTGCTCGCTTTCTTTTGATTCTTTTTCTTCCAGTCTGCGTAAGGCTCACCATAGACCCGCTCGCAGGCCTCTTCGTATTGCATTGGCACTCCTGGGATTCGATGCTGTTGAAAGAAAGCCTTGCTTTTTTTAATGACCATCCTCACACACACACAACACACACCAAACGCACACAAAACTAAAATGCAGCAAAAAAAAAGTTCAAGAGACAATATGAAAAAAGTAAAGATTGCTAATGATAAAGCCACGGGTCCATGAACCTTCGCACCTGCATGATACCACTTTGCCATGCAGTTCCGGCAAAATCCGGCCAGGTTCATTAAATCGATGTTCCTCCAGTTGTTGAAGCAATTGTGTTTCGGGGAAGCTACTCATGGTGGATAAAGTTTTGGGTTTTAGTTTATTTTGTACCCAAAAATGGGGGATCGGAATATCCCAAAATGGAGAACGTCTTGCGGGAGAAATGATTTTAAACTATTTGTGGGGTGTCTATGTTCAAGCAAACCCATATGGTGACAAGTTTTAATCTTTGAACTGAGTGGGACAACACATACGTGCATAAATTGCATAAATGTATAACATGTATACGTATTCAAGCAATTATAGGGCAAGAAGTTGCCGGTAAAGGTCCTGAAAGTGTTGACTTCCGTCATCACATGTCATCACCATCTATAGGCCCCCCCCAAAAAAACAAGTAATTAAGTAAATAAAATAATCAGAAAATTGACATCGCTTTAGGTTATAGTATCCATTACACTCCGGTGTCATCAAACATGGTTTGCTGGAAAATCATCCATTCAGTTCGATAATTTTATCAGCTAGAAGCCTAATAACCATCATCTTAAGGTCTGGTTGGTGGTTTCAACCCCTCTGAAAAATATGAAAGTCAGTTGGGATTACTATTCCCAACTGAATGGAGAAATATATAGAAATACACCAAATGTTCCAAACCACCAACCAGTTATTATCATCCATTATTATTCCAGGATAGTGTCCCTATGTTTTCTTCCGAAAACCTTCTATGGTTTTTCACCACCAAATCTGTAGCTCCCCTTCGCCTTGAAAAACCAAGGCTCTGCACATCCTTTCGCCATTGCAGATGTGCCACGAGTTCGCGGAAGGCGTATGCCTCCATCTGCACCGTTAAGGACGCCATCTTCGCGGCGAAAAGTCGGTCCCGCGGTCCCAGTTCGCCGGTGCGGTTGCTCTTCAGCGACCAGTCCCCAAGCGAAAATGGATGGCACATCCGAAGTCTCAGAATAAACCAATAAGAAACCTCCAATAAACCTCTTTCAGACCAATCATGACAAATCTGATGAGGTAAACCCTAAGATCCCTAGGCAACAAGAAACCTCTGTTGGTTGGTCAACCTATGCCATAAACCATCCTTGAAAAGGGTTTATGAAATTGGGTATACCCCTAGCAATGGGATGATCGTCTCCGCAAAATTCCCGTCTTCACCGTCTTCACCCGTCTGTTAGGCTTTGTCTGGTTGTGGCTGCCCCCAATTCCAATTGTTATCATTTCCCCTATTCCAATGCGGCCATGCCATTTAGGCCATCTCCATCCATCTCCCGTTTTTGGACAAACCTCTTTCAACGATGCTGATATATCCTTCAAATCTTCAGCCAGCCCAAAAGTGACACCCCAAGAATAGATGGTTAAGATTCGCCATAATTGTGGCGGTTCTGGTTCACAACCCCCTTCTTCTTGGATGAGTCACCTTTGAGCTGTTGGTTAAATCTTCTTCCAGCCATGTCTGATCCGGAAGAAAACTGAATAGATCTACGTCAAAAATCTTCATAACTATATTCCATCATAACCCATCTAACTATAGATATCTCTTTCGCCATAAACATCCATAAACCATAGTTATTGGAGTTATGTTAGCCATCTGAACCAACCAGCCATGCACCACCTTGGAGATTTTATCGGAAATCGGGCGTCCCTGCAGAACTACCAGCCAGGAAAAGTAGATGTAGCGCCTCGGTGGCACTGAGAATTCAAAGATTACCATCGGTCACAAGTTGTTGAGTTATCATGAACTACCTAGATATATAATATATAATTATATTGAAATGTGTTTTTTTAATGACTCAGAGTTGTTTTTGAAATAAGAAATCATGAAATGATATAATTAATGCAACAAAAACAACATCATCAGGACTCTGAACGAAAACGTTTCCATTTAGATATTTTAGATATGGCCTAGCTAGGCGTAGTGCGCTTTCAAAAGAGTCGCCGGCATGGCGCCACAAATTGGCACATGCGGGATGTGCAAATCTAGAAAGGATTATGTATATCCCATTAAAACTGGTCAATTTATATATATATATATACAACCACCCTGAAGTAGACCGAAGATGCGATTTTCAAGGCTCTTCCCGTTTCACCGTTTCACTGATGTTTTTTTTTATTATTTCATTTCCAATGTTCTATCTACTTCAGGATGATTATACTATGTATATCATATTCCAATTATCACTAGATCTACTAACCAGATGAGTGGGATGATGATCGAGGTGGTGGTGGTTTATGACATTGCTTTACTTTCACATTCTTCCGTGGCGAACCAAAAAGATAGAAAGGTGTTTCCAGGAGGTTAGTTCGTCTTATCTAATTCTATCTATTTTGGTGTTCTTAAATATCCCATTCTTGGTACAACCAAACAGCTCAACTAGGGTATAACTAGGTATTACTAGGTAATATTAATAGGTAATAGCACCACTTTCGAACAAGTTATTACATGGGATGATCCCTCATGTCTTGGTGCCCGGCTGCGCGCACTGCATCGCTGGGCTCTCGAAGGGCCAGGAGCGCCTCTTGAGAGACGGGGGATAGGTCAAAAACCATGGGGAAAATCATGGGGAAGTGCTGGGAAAATAGAATATATTATGCTTTATAAATGATTTTCCCCATGGATGTTCCCCATGGATATAATTATACTATATACTGCATATGGATTTATAGGATATTCTACTTTGATAAAGAATATAGTATGATGAGATATGATGAGATATGAATGATGGGGCAACCATTTTTTATGTGGGCTTGAGCAACAAGCCAATAGCGTTATTTCATTAATGCGTTACAACTAACAGATCTAACAGCTAGCTGGAATGCAGTTGGAATATCATGGGATGCTCCAGTAAACTCACAGAGATATGGACAATCCATCATAAATGGATGGATCATTTCCAAGGGATGCACCCTCTCGATTTCCAGCTAACAAAAATACGTTTGGGGTATGGTCCTCCCATGATGGATACAAATCCCTATCGATTGATGACCTCCTCTGTGGACAACCTCAACCATATGAGGAACCGGCGGACGGTTGAGCCACCATTTTGAACATCATGCCATCCCATGAAAAACCACCATGTTGATGAAAAATCACCCGTTTTGGCGAAATTCCCAGCTTGTTAAGGCTTAATCTCCATTTTTATTTATGAAATCCCCATCAATCATCCCCTATTATATACCACCATTTTTTTTTCGAAAAATCACCACATTTTTTCCCAAAAAAACAAAAAATGGTAGTATTTCTCCCCAAAAAACATTTAAAAAAAAAATCACCTCATTTTTGGTGAAAAAATCCCAGCCTTGGCTTCCCGGAACAGGGCTTTGCTGTACGAGGGATCTGCCACACCAGCCGCGCGAGCTGCCTGGCGATGAACAAGTCCCTGGTGAAAATATTTGTCCCTGTTTCGTGGGTTATCCCATGGGTTATGACCATATCATATGTATCTATACATATATATATACTATTTATTTATTTATCTATTTATTTATCTATCTATGTAATTGAATATAAATATATAGTATTATATAACCGCTTACATCCGTGGGATGCCCTCCAATTTTTTAGCAACGCAGAGAAACATGCCGAGAATTCTGTTTCCAGGATGGTATCGTAGGTAGTTTGTTGCTGTTTTCCCCAAAAGTTCCACGGTTCCAACTGTTGTTTTGTACCCTCTGGTAAACTAACATAGCTATGGAAAATCACATTTTTTATGGGTAATTCAACTATAAATGGCAATTTTCAATAGCAAACTGTTAGTTTACCAGAGGGTATACTTTTTGGAGGTTACTATAATGATAGCGATCATTTTAAGCAATGATAATAAGTGATAATGCTTCTTGTTCATGATGGCCAAATGTCATATTAAGAATGACTTAAATAAGTAGCAAGACTACTGACTTCATCATGTGGTCAACCCGCCCATGGCCCTTTGGATGCAGTGACAGACGGTGCCAAGGTGAAAAATCAAGAAGGATGAGTAAGCTACCTCTCTAGTTTTCAGATTCAGATGTACTTGGGTCACTGAAATTGGTATTTCGCTTCCTGTCACTTCAGCTGAGCAATGTTCAAACATGTTCAAACCCTCTGTTGTCCCTTGATACTGACCGGTTGAGAACGGATTGTTCATTTCTATAAATTATTTTCATTCACTCATCCTCCCTCTCTTTCAATATATTGAATCGCACCATTAGTTATAAATTATAACCCCATGCAATCATCAACCAACAGGGGTAGATTGGGTAGATCGCAGCCACTGCTGGACAGACCTGCAGAGAAGCGCGCGGATTGTGAAGGCTGGCATGTGCTGCACTGATGTTGCCCAACCTTGGCGAAAAGCGCGACATTTCTTGATGAAACAGATGCTGAAAAAAATGGATAAACAACGTGTGGTTTGACCATCAACAATCATGTTTTCTCCGGACTTAAGCAATCAATAACGGAGGTCACCCAGCGATGTTTGTTGGTTTTTGTTGCCCCCATGAAAACTAGCCCCACCATTATGAATGGAATTCCAAGCATAACGGGTATATTTATTCCCTATGAAGATGAATTGACGATCTTTTTTGCGGGTTAAGCATGATTAACCTATATATGTTCTATATATGATCTATATATGATCTATATATGATCTATATAATATATTTAAATAACCCATTCTTTGGACAAAGATATCTCCTGATTGTTTTGATGATCCTGGTGAGACTTCACTGACACATGGCCATGAGCTGTTGAATGGTCACCCTTCGGCCCTCAAACATGGCTGGCTGGGAAATTCTTTCACCCAATGGAGCTTAGTGAAGCTGGGAAAATCATCGAACCCCATGGGGTATCTTCCAGCAAGCCGTGGAGCTGATTACCGGAGGGTAGAGGATCCTGCTGAACCCTGGGTTTTGATGCTTTTACTCCCATTACCCTCTGGTAAACTAACATAGCTATGGGAAAATCACCATTTTTAATGGGAAAACTCACTATTTCAATGGCCATTTTCCATAGCTATGTTGACATAACCGGAGGGTACTCCCATGACCATGTCTTGTTGGCGAGTTCACCTCGCCACGTGCTACCAGTACTACCACCTGTGATTTCTCAATTTATCCTTCCCCAGTCACATGGGGATGGGTCAAAACCCTGGTACCCCTGGTGAACCCCAAAATAGCTGGTAAATGGATGTTCATCCCACTAAAAATGTATCTATAGGTATTGACCCATACCCACACCTTAAAAAAGGAAAAAAACAAAACCAACAATTTCAACATCCACCAACAGATCACATGGTCGTTGGCATTTTCACCCACTTTTTCCAGCATTTTCACCACATCTTCCCATGTTCCCCCACTTTCCCCGAGATGCCCGGCACTGTGGCCGCCTCCCTTCCGGAGGCCTCTTTGCCGCCTTGTCTGATCGTAGGTTTACCAACCATCAAAGATCCAAAGACAAAAAACACAACCATCAAAATTGCAACCGTCACAAGATTTAAGTCAATTTCAGTCTTCAAGTAGTCATGAAGTGAAACTTACTTGAGATTTCGGCGATCATCCGCCTAGATGTTCCGGAGCCATGCGAGAACTGAAGCCGGCCTAAAAGCGCCAGGGATCTCTGGTAGCAATCCAAGGCATTTTCGGGTTCTCCGGCTCTGAGGTAGTTGTTCCCTTCCTGCGCAGATTGATGCTCTGTAAATTCAATACCATCACCATGTTTAATGGGAAAACTCACTATAAATGGCCATTTTCAATAGCTATGTTAAATTACCAGAGGGTAATTGGCTGGTTGAGCGATCAACATGAACCATCAAGATTGCCGCAAGCAACCGATGCACCATACATCGGAAGCCAGGAGGTGATACAGCAAAGATCACCGTGCAGAAAATCGTTCCGTCATTACCCTTGGTTTGATCAGCGTGAAACTCAAGATCCAAAATTCCCAAGTCTCGTTCCATTTCATGTTGGTTGGTTAAGAACGGGATTCCCAGGTCATGGATGATGATCATCTCATATCATCTCCAATATATTGGGTCATATAGACCCACTCCCACCAGAAAAAAAGAAACCACATCAACCAATAGCGGTTTTGAACACTGCTCATTTGTAAAACTGCTTTTCTTCTTGAACACGACCAAGTCGTCATGCGGTAACCATCTCCCAAGTTCATTCTTAGCCAGACTGGATTCAAAATCATACATACCAACATCTGCCAACATGTGCCAACATCACCAACAATACACCAACACGAGTGATTTCTGAGTGCCGTCCTAACTCCCCTCGATTTTTTTGTTTTTCCATAAATTGCCAAGTTTGAGGGCATACCCTCCGGTAATCAAACATGGTAATGGAAAATATCTTGAAGAAATGGCGGTTTTGATGAGGAAATCCTCGAAGCCAATGTGGAATTCGGAATTGCCCATTTGATTTTCATCATATATCTCCATTTTACCAACATTTTTGCTGTGGGTTAAATCCCCATGTTTGATGGTTAAATCCGGATGGGCTCACCACTGACTGGTGGCTGGAAAACAACCCGACTTGGTTGAAAAGTCAACCATTTTTCGTTCGAACCCCCAAATCTGAAGAAAAATCCACCATGAATCAATCAATCCCCAAACATCTCAAAAAACAAGGGCTGAAAAACCTATCAAAAATCACCATGTTTCATGGTCAAATCAGCGGTCCTCCTTCAGAGTGATGGCTTCAAGGTCACCGCGGTCCGGTTCCGAATAGCCACCCTGCAGGGTTCCACTTGGGAGTCGATAACTTTAAGCCCATAGAAGTACGGTAATTCCAATCCGAGTCAAGTTTCCAAACAAATTAAATTGCCCAATAATTGTCATCCTAAGTTTCCCCCAAGAAAAATCATCCATCCCTACCGGCGTCCCTGATAAACCAACAGGTTGATTCTTTAGTAGCCCTTAAAACGAGAGAAAAATTGTTTAACAGTTTAACCGTTTAACACTATTTTGGGATCGGCTTATATCGGGTTCTCTTTTTCGAGGTTGCTATGATACTACACCCGGGTTGCCCTGACTGACCTCTTCCACCATAGCCTTCCACAAGAACTTTTCCTGACGGCTATTTGGGCGGTTGAATGACTGTCAGTTGGAAACAAAACACATTGAAATCAGATGAAGAAATCCAACTGCAAAACAAATCCTCAAAAAGATTGAGGCAAAAACGACTTCAAAGTTGTTAAATTAAAACAACTGGTAATTATACAGCGAAAATTCGAGAATTTATGTGGGTGAATTGTAGTAGTTCACTAGCCTGAAAAAAAAAACTACAGAAAAACAATTTGGGGATGATTCCCCGAATCCTAACCATCATTCCAGTGACGTTACAGTCATATTCATCCTGAAACCCTAGGTGATCCTGAAAAATTGGCGTGGGTGCCCCAGTTCATTGGCGAAGTTGGCAAACATCACATCAGTCCAGAAACTGGCTTTATAGTGGGTGGATGTAGATGATATATTGAACTGATGGGGGCAACATAAACCAACAACTGGGGGGGCACCACCTCACACAATTGATAATTGCTTTGTACCCATACTAAATCCCCTAAAAAATCCTTGGGTTCATTTTCCAGATTCATCCCCTTATACCCTCTAGAAAATAAATTCACAGTTTGACCCTGCCATGAGTCAGGGGTTGGAAGATGAGGCTTCGTTTCCACTCTTAACCATGGTTAACCATTTTTTTTAGTGGTTTCACTGTTTTACTCATCTTCCAACCCCGGCTCATGGCGGGGTCAAACTGTGAATTGACTGGCTAATCCCATCCTTCGCCCTGGGTAGCTCTGTCCTTGACGACGCGGCAGGTGGTTCATCGGCATCAAGCAGAGGCTGACATGTCGAAAAATGGACTTAGATGCCCCCGAGCTCCAGAAGTTTATGGAGATTTTGAGCAAAAAAAAAAAAACGAGATCCAGCTAACCCTGATGGTATGGCGGGATATTGTATAAAATGGGATTCTGAGTATCATGAAAAATTATATGATTGGGGCTGGTGCTGAAAATGTGATGATTATATTATGTCCGAACACTTGCAATGCGGACGCCGAACATGATGATTAACAAGTGAATTTAATGGTACGGTACTATAGTACAATGTTCAAGAAGCCAAATGTCACCCATTCGGGCAGCCAAACAGAAAAGAACAACGAGGTTAGGATCATGCATTTTTTTGCCAATGTGATTCAGAATGCCATTCCATCTTTTTCAAGCTGGAAATTATATAATATTGGCAAACCCGGCGAATACTGGCCCAAAATTACTGTCCTTTGGGATTGGAAAATGTCCAGAAATGTCGATGAAAAAGCTGGTGAGTCAGTGATTATGTTGCAATGGCAAGTTTGATTAGGAATGGGTAGCTTACTGGGTAGCATCCATTGGCATATGTCTGCACCTATCGCACTGCTTCTCGTGGCCTTTTCATGTATTTTCTAAGAAGCTGGGCCCCAGCTGCGAGCAATACCGGAGTACAAGAGGCCCGCCTCATCAAACATCCCCAATTTTGGATTTCCATGGATTTCCCATGGGACTTGAGTCTTGACCAAAAAATGGGCTCCCTGTGCATTTCCGGACAAATCAAAAAGTCCAATCGCCCTAGGAACTGGCTGGGAAACCCAACTGGACCACTTGGCGTGTGAAGCCATCTGTAAAATTCGACCTGAAATGGTTCCTATCTCCCAAGTGCCAGCGCCATGATTGGCTTCACCGCGCTTACCAGAATTGGTTTGATGGAAAATTTACTGGAAAACATCTACCCTCTGGTTATGTCAAAATAGCTATTGAAAATTACCATTTATAGTGGATTTTCCCATTAAAAATTGTGATTTTCCATAGCTATGTTAGTTTACCAGAGGGTATTATGTTTGATGGTAAACATCCGCTCTTGCTGCTTCAACTTGGCAACACTCTCCATTTTTGATGGTGGTGTCCATGTGACCTGACCACTTTCAACGGCTCTTTTCCAGGAGTCGACGACAACGACTGGAGGCCAGGCCTGACTAGAGACGGGTGATGCGTTCGGCGTGGCTCCGAACCAGCAAACTCATGAGTGCCATGAGCAGAACTGTGGCGGCAACCTTGGGGATGATTTTGCTTGGGAAAATCCGAGAACATCGTCTACAACAATGGTCAAGATATGTTAAGATTTCATCCCCGGCCATGAATCAACATGAAACTTATGAGTCATCATCTCGGGCTTCATGGGGTTCATGATCCTGGCTTTCATGACCATATTTCACCCTCCAAACTATGTATCCCAACAATGAATCAAGTAGGGATCCTCATCCAATGTCTTGGGAATCTTCCATGTTAACCCAGGATTAATGATTACTAACCCCCAATTGATAATCAAGTAATCCGGGGTTGACATTACTCTGGCAGCAAATCCCCCCATGTATCTGAATATGTGTTGATTTTTTATTTTTCCCATGTTTTCCTTGGTGATTTTCCATTGCCACGCGCACCAAAGACCATTGTAAATCAGAACCCAGCAACAATCCACCACCTCAATGCCCGAGGAATTCCCCACGAGATCGGCCCACTTCGAACAGCTCGCTCCTTCGACACGTCCTCGGCATCGGCATCGCCGGGCTCGGACCTTCCAAGGACCTCCGGGGGCACCCGAAGGTAGGCCTGGCCGGCCTGGGATGCTGGGTGATACCACAAGGCGTAGGCCAAACCCACCGAGTCGTCGATGATGAAACCAATGTACTTCCTGTGCCAAGGACCCAAACTGAGGTGTGAGTTTCCCATGGGAATATTCAAATCCCCGTGGTGCAAACCCAACCATTGCCTGAGATTTGGCACCATTTAAAAAAACACATGAATTCTGAGCAAGTAGATGCAAGTAGTATAATAAAAGCTCTTGAACTGGACATATGCATTTTTCATCATTTTTCTCCATACTTGTATCTTTCAGACCTTCTCCTATTCCAATCCTATCCCCCAAAAAAAAATCCATACGTCAGGGCTGATCATCCCATGTCCGGTGGCTGCAAAATGTGGCATTTTAAGTGACGGACCAAACCACCACTTCATCATTGGATACCCTCTGGTTATGACTAACATAGCTATTGAACATGACCATTTATAGTGGATTTTCCCATTAAAAATTGTGATTTTCCATAGTTATGTTAGTTTACCAGAGGGTATATGTTGCGTTTTTTTTGGCCCAACAAGGTATATCTCTCCCCGCCAAAAAGACCAAGTGTGCCTCAAAGTGACGGACCAAACACAAGGTAGATGGCTAAACACATTGCAGTTCCATTAAATCTATGGATAAATCTCCATTTCTTTGCGATTCAAGGCACCCTTAAATGGTTCTAAGACGTTCCAGGTCTAGTAATGACTAACATAACTATGGAAAATCACCATTGAGTTCGTGAATTTTCCCATTAAACATGGTGGATCTTTCCAGTTCGTTATGTTAGTCATTACCAGAGGCTAAGCTAAGGCTTTTTGTTGGAACCCTATGGAGTCGAATCCTGGAGGTATTTTTCAAATGTCAACCCTGGATTAATAAACCCTTAGGCTGGTTAATTGGGGGGGGTACCATTTAAGTATCAGATTATGACTATTGGAGGAGTACCCCCCTTAATTAATAAACCATGGTTTATTAATCCGGGGTTGACATTAATACGTTCCAAGTTTCAACGCTTCGCTCTCAACGACCAAGAGGAAGAGCAGGTGACAGCTGTGAATCGCCAGACGCACCTCCGGCAACACGTCGCAGAAACGCAGGACTAAGGCGACGTTGTCCGTGACCGTAAAGAGAAGCTGAACTGGAAATAGACTGTACCTGCAATGTGGTGCCCCCAGCTATAAGCTGGGTTATAAACCCATTAACTATGATATATCTACCATATATAGTCCTAGTTAATTATTGGTGTTGTAAGCCAAGTTAGGTAACGAACTGGGGAACCACCTTGTTGCCGGGCTCCGGGTGCGTCTTCACCCCTGAAGCACCCTGGCTAGTTCCAATACTTTGGCTTGATGTCAAAAACCGAAGCCCCACATGTTTTCTGTGAAAACCGAAAGCAGGCCTGGGTGCAATCCCATACCTGAAAGGTAACCAAACTGACCAGTACGGATCCTTTTCTCAACTGGGTATGGCCATCCAATTTTGAGGGGTACCCAATTTTGATCCATACCTGGAATGAGAATAGATCGTCTTAAAGGGCTTGAAAGTTTGAACACGTCCACCAATGTCAACCAGGTACCAATGGTCGTTCACATACATGAACAGCATCCAATGGTTATAAAAGATGGGAAAGATCGAACTTCCAAAGGCCGCGATTGGCAGCAGCATCATCTTATCCATCCTTGGCCAATGCTGTTTGCACTTCCACAGGCACTGCCGCAAGTTTTCAGACATCAGCAGGAAGCCAGTGACCACAGGGAGCCAGGACCAAATCACATCCCAACGTTTGCAGAAGGCGAGGGCTTGAGGCTCGCGATCATCATGGATCCCTACTCTGCCCCACCAATGTTGACATGGCCTGGAAAAGCCATGTAAGGGGAGTGAATCAGCTGGTGCAGGTCGAGTGAAACCGCTAGTAGTTGGTTTCAACGAGTAACTCCAAAAACTCTTGGGTTTAATGGCTATAATGGCTGATGTGTCCAAAGTTGATGCTCTTTCAAACCAACTTGCAACTGAAAGGTTCAAGAAAAGAGGGGCGGGTCACAAAGAACAAGAAGAAAAAATCTGGATTTTATAAACATATTAAACATCCTCCGAGGAGCTCCATCCTCCACTGCAGATTCGGAGCATGGCACCAGTGCTGGTGACTTTGTGAATGCCTATTTTCCTGGCCCTTTTTCGGTGGCCAGGATGACTGGAAACTCATAGAATGATGATAATGATTACTGATGATTTCCCCATATGTTCCCATTCAAAGATATGTTCTCTTGGTTGAGATATAAACCATTGCCATGTGAAACTCGCGGAGAGTATTACGTTGCTGCCCAAATAAATTGGGTCAGTTGGTTTGCAGAATAGGACCCATCCTGAAAATATCTTCTGAAGTGATTCAGCTGAGAACAGCAAATTCTTCCCAAACCTGAGTCATAAACATCATCCTTCGAATCCTAAATGTCATTTGTGGAGAGGGAATCTTGTCTTTTTCCAACCAGCAAGGTCGTTGGAATTGTCCTGAATTAATTCACTTTGTGATTTCCAGGGCTGTCCGTGACCTTGGCATGAAACGATGAGCTGCTGCAGCACTTTGAAGCCGTGGAAAACTGGTGCTTTCGACCAGAAGATCGTGGCCAATTTTGAGAATCATCAGGAGGCCGCGCCGCCAATGAAAAAACAGCTAAAGTGGCACCTTTCCATGGAAAACCCCGCAATTTTGAGAGCGAGATGGTGGTTTTTCAAACATTAGGAAAAACATTTCGTCGCCATTTCAGGTACCAGAAGGCACTGTAACCATATTTTGGCAGTATATCTTAAGGTATATCCCCTTACATGGCCCTATAGACCTTACATATGGTAGGTACTTCCAATATATAAATCGGTTCCTGAAATGGCCACTGATTTCGTATGCGGGCTACCCTGGGTAAAATCACTAGGGTGACCCCCCAAAATAATTTCTGGGATTTATTCTGAGGTGCTTCTAGTACATAACCCACTACAAAATATTTTTTTCCAAAACACTCTAACCA
>Ga0126342_10010793_pt1 | contig 16357 bp, 17 predicted proteins | sample Cyp1metagenome_FD_92528 | JGI IMG/M metagenome (GOLD analysis project Ga0126342, IMG submission 92528) | Coral microbial communities from Lord Howe Island, Old Settlement Bay, Australia - Cyphastrea 1 metagenome | ecosystem: Host-associated > Invertebrates > Cnidaria > Coral ... | reverse complement strand
GAAGATATGCCAGATAGAATGCCAAATAGAATGTCAGAAGATATGTCAGATAGAATGCCAGAAGATTTGCCAGCAAGAAAATGTATAAATGTCATGGTGGGGATCACACGAAGTAAAGTAATTCAAAGATCCATTTTTTGGAGGGTCAACCACTTTTTGTCACTACAAGATGATTCGCCATGCTCCGCAGCCCAGTCCCTGACTTTTGCATGATGAATCTGCCAAGATATCCAAATATTGTAGCCATCTTGATTCTTGGTACCTTTTTTTCCCCCTGAAGTTTTTTTTTCGGAATTTTGAGGTGCTGCATTTGGAGACTCTCAAAGAAGACATCCTGCAGCTTGAAGAAGCTTTGTGCTCGAGGTGGGAACTGGAGGTCTAAACCTCTAAACCGGGCCATAAACCATCCCAAATGGGGATTTCGAAAGGTGAACCTTGCTAGTTGTAGGTGAAACTAACCTAACTAACCTAACCCCCTAGTTGTATATCTCCATAGAACCCCAACAACTTCACCAAGCTATGTTCACCAACCCAAATGGATGGTGTGACTGATGGGTGGAGCCTGTAGAAACTGCGGCTTTTTATCCCAGGATATCCCCAAGAATATCGGTAGAATTCGGTACATATGATTGGTAAATCTATGTAAATCTAGCATACACGGAGCTTGAAATCTTGATTTCCTGCAGTTTTTTTTCCAAGCGACATATATTAAAATTTGTATGAAATGGTAGTGTTATACTGACTGTCTGGAGTGCGCTTGGTGATTTGGGATCAAACATCAAACCATATCAAACCATGTCGCTGACAAAGGCGTTAAGAGTCGATACAGTAGGATTCCCTCAGAGGGTTTCCCTTGATGACATTGCCATGACAAGGGAGGATGGAACACCAAGTGTGTCGTGCCACATCTTCACAGAACAAATATGAACAAATGGGGTCTGAAAATGGTGGATGTATCACCCAAACATACTATTTCTATATGGCTATGGGTCAATACCTATAGATACATTTTTAGTGGGATGAACATCCATAAATCCCAGCTATTTTGGGGTTCACTAGGTACCAGGGTTTTGACCCATAGTCTGAAGGCCCGAGTTCCTCCCAGCTGGTCAGACTGTTCCTACCAATTCTCGGGCGGGGTTTTGCAGCCATGGATGCAACAATTCTGGATCCACCCTTCACAACCAAGGGTACAATGTCTCTGTTATGCGAAGTCATGATTTTTGATCCCAATCAAGGGGTTCATCACCTACGGACTGCATTGAAGGGACGAATGTTTCGACTGGAAGGGGTTTTGCCAGTTGATGCCACAGTTTTGCTGCTTGTAGGAGTGAAAGTCGTTGAGATGAGTTCTGATCGTCCTCTCATGAAGCTGGCACAGGAATCGCAGGTGTTTCCAAAACCGTCTCTGAACCAGCAAAGCATGTTGAATGTTGTGGAGCTCTGCTCGGGCATTGGCTGTTTAGGTTTCGGCCTTGAGCATGCAGGTTTCACTGTGCTTCACCGTTGTGACATCAATGATCGAATGCTTGAGATTGCACGAAATATCCATTCAGCCCCCACAACCGTGGGTGATGTTTGCAATGATAGCCTTCTTCCAGTGATTGGGGCTTTGAATTGTGGGTCCATTGCGGCGGGGGTGGCTTGTCAACCCTACTCCCGCCTAGGGGACCGTAAACATGGAGGTGACCCAAGATCCCTGACTCTTCCAGGAGTCCTCCGTTTGGGCTTCCTTGGACGCTGTGGGATAATAATCCTTGAATGTGTTGATGCTGCAGGATCTTGCGCATGGGTCCAAGGAGTTGTGAAAGCCTTTGAAGCCATTACTGGCTACCAGGTACCATGCTGCCCAGGGCATCTTGCACCTTCACCAGACCTGGGCTGCCAGGAGAAGCCGATGGTGGTGCATACTGACGCATCCGAGTATTGGCCCAGTGGAATGGGAACCGATGCCCAAATGCACTCCAATGCCAATGGTTGCCAGTTTGCTTGACCAGTTTTTGTCATGTTTTGGGAAAGAGCTTGAACAACTTGAGCTCGATTTGTACGAGCTGCGGAGGTTTGAGGAAGCAGGTTTTGAGAAGAACGAAGTGCCATGGATGGGCCAAATGGCTACCAGCCTTCACAGCATTGCCAACCAGCTCATGGCCTGTCCTTGTGGTTGCCGAGCTTTTGCCTTTACGGATCAACGGCTGAGCCAGGGAGGACTCCATAGCCTTTTGATCCGCTTGGAAGGATGTGCCAGGTGTGGACAGAATGTTTATGTACGCCATAGATACATTCACCCAGACGAACTTGCCTTACTGAACGGAATGCTCCCAGGGTTGCCATGGGGTTGTCATATTCGCATGGTGCTGTGTGCCCTAGGACAGCTTGCATCTCCCATTCAATCCACGTGGGTAGGATCTTTGGTATTGCAACATTTGGCCAAACCACGTCTTGTTGATCATGCGGTTGACCCTCAACAGAAATTGTCCGAATGGATGGCAAAACTGTTGCAACACAGAGACCAAGTTTTTGGTATCCCTACGAAGCCCAATTCCAAAGCCTTCCAAATCATGGTCAATAACCAGAGCTTTGTACAGCCCAACATGTCCCAATCGACACCCAAGCCCAGTGCCAAGCCAGGTCTTGTCACTGTCGATCTTGCCGAGTCAGGTGCCAAAGGGTCCGGAGTTGCCAAAGCATCCAAATCACGAACCATGACATCCAATCAGATTGAGCCTCACGACATGATCATTCCAGCTGATGCCGATAACAGCATTGCGCCTCCGACAGCGACTGCATCGTTTCTCAGTGGATTCCCATTGCATGGTCCTGAGACACACACACACACCTGACACAACAGATTCACTGGTTGCAAGTGAGCTGCACAATGCAGGTGCCATGCCTCAGGCGTCCTTTTGCCAAGCCAACGCTGGTCAGACTGCCCAACAGTCCAAGACCCCCGGAATGAGGGCCACTCCGGGTCAACATGATGCCCTTGATGTGCTGCAGGAATCCACAATGCAATCTCTGCCCATCAGTGACCATGAGGAGAATGTAAAGGTCTGTGTAGTCAAAGAACCCAAGTCCATTGCCCCGATCATGCTGGTCTAGGTGACACTGGCTCACTGACCCCCGGAATTAGGGCTACTCCGGGTCACAATAATGCCCTTGATCCAATGCAGAAGTACCCATGCTCACAACGTGACCAGGTGCTACCTGCACTGGCGGTGATACCGCAAGATCCTTTGCACCCACTTGCCATGAACACCCACCCAAGGGAATTGCCGAATCATGCAGAACCTTCTCATGCTGGTCATGGTGACAGCAGGTCACTGACCCCCGGAATAGGGGCAACTCCGGGATACCATAATGCCCTTGATCAGCCCACAGATGCAGCCAAGGATTGCCTAGAACCGAACCCTGCACCCCCTGCAGGTTGTCCACCGTCCATGCCCAGGTTTGCAAAGTTCGGTGATGAACTTGCCAGTGCCATGAGCAGAGCCAAAGAAGCTAGCCGCGATGGAACTGGCAATGCCTTTACATGCCCCGGAATAAGGGCCACTCCGGGTGACCAAAATGCCCTTCCAGAATCAACTGATTTTGGTGATTGTGCTGACTCCAATGATGTGCCTTTAGCTCCCAGCGTGCCGAAGAGGGAGGATGCCATGCACAGTATGCACATGCTGAAACCAATGCACATGCTGGTCAAAGCAACGCCCGGTTGCAGACCCCCGGAATTAGGGCAACTCCGGGTCAAGATAATGCCCTAGAGGGAACCATGCAAGACGACCACCTTGTTTCCCACCGGACATCAATGACAGATCATCCCAGCATGCAACCCCGAAGGGAACGCAGCATTAACCAAGACTCCCTTGCGTATCTGGATGCGTATGCCTTTTCTGCTGGTCCGAGTGACTCCAAGTCACTGACCCCCGGAATTGAGGCAACTCCGGGAGAACATAATGCCTCAGGTGCCAACCCAGCGGATGCAATTGACGCTGTTGAATGCCCAGCCAATGGTGGAGTCCTTGGTTTTGCCACCCAACCAACCAAGAAACGCAGATGTGCCGGTCCGGACTGCCTTGATGCCAAGACCATGTGTAAGGAACCCACCGGGCCGAAGATTGACCAAGAAAAGTCTTTTGCCAATCAGAGTCACACTAGTGCACCCACACATGAACAGATGACACACACATGCCCAGCCGAAGCAGAGGCACCAGTCACTCTCCAGGTCCCGGCAAGTAAACATGCATCCATTGAGACAGACAAGCTGATTTCAGTGTTGGTCATGCAGGACTTTGAGGGTTTCCCAATTACCTGCCAGGTGCCAGAAGGAACCACAGCTGTGCAGCTTGCTCAGGCCGAATCAACCCTGTCAGGTAACGCGGTGACACCAGTCACACGGATGAACACCCATATCCCGTTGAGTATCCCTCTCACTGACCAGCAAGTCATTGTTTTTTGCGAAACGACTGCACCACTGCCGGCATGCCCATTTATCACCACGGAAGGGGCCACACCAGGATTCACCCTGCCATGCACCCGCCTTCAAGCTTTGTGGAAGCAACATGCATGGGTAGCTTTGGATGAAATGGAATTTCTCCTGGAAGCCACAATGGTTGATGACACCGCAATCCCATTCCCACCGGCCAAGTTCCATAATTTGGAAGAGGTACAGGAAAGTAGTACCGCATGGCTTCAGACAGCCTTTGACTCCTGCGTCCATTCAGCAGGCATGCCGTGGTGTTCCGCTGCCATTGTTGCGCAGCACTGGATTCCTGTCATCATATGCCAAGTCGGACATGTTATTCAGTTTACCACAACGCCTGAAGGCACATGTTTTCTTGCCGCAGCCACGACACTTGCACAACAGCAATCCAAAACACCAGAAATCAAGCAAGTTTTGCTGCCACAAGCTTTTCCTGCAGATTGCGGATTTCAGAGCTTGGCATGGCTGGTTGCACAGTTGCAAGGCAGTGCCATCGAGCCGTTGTCACCCGCCAAAGCAGCCCAATGGAGGACCGTTTTTGCACGAGAGCTTTTGACGAACCAGACTGCCCACCAAACCGTGCTGGCGTTGGCAGTAGGAGGTCAACTCGAGAGCCATGAAATGCAACAATTGGTCTCCCTGCTGAGCTCTCATGGAGTTTGGCCAGACCGAGCCAACGAAAGAGCCAACCAGGTTGTATCCAAGCTGTCCCTCCCAACCTTGCGGGGGATTTTGAAGTCACCTCGACCATGGCAGGACCTGAAAGCAGCAGCGAACCATTTGTCTTCGCCTTTGAAGTTGATCATGTCAGATGAACTCAACCAGCAGATTGCCAACAGGGTCCAAACCAGAAAATATGGAAAGAAGTCCCAGGCGAAAGGTAGACGAACCGACAGCCACAGAGACACCCCGGTGCTCACGGCAGCCGAAGTTCAAGTTCCCCATGGGGTCTTCCGCCAGCATGATGGTACAGTTTTAGGTCCTCTGCATATCAATGAAGTTGGTCCTAACGCCAAGGGCATCTTGGTTTTAGATCAGGAAGACTGTGAAGCCACCTTGCGACTTCCAACACCTGTCTCCCAGCATGGCCTAGCCGTGATTGTTTTGGCCACCCAAGAAAATGCTGCGGCGCACCAGACTGAGCCACTGAGGTTCCCAGCCTTGTGTATCTCCACCCAAGAGCCGTTGATAGCTTCGGGCTACATGTACCAACTTGGTGCCCAACAAGTCACTCGCCATGAGCCCAAAACAAAGCTTGCCATCGAGGAGAGGCAGACTGAGACTGTCCGCTGCCTTGTGTACAAAGACCAAGCTGGACAGTCCTGGGAGGATTTGCAATCTCATCCAGTGAAGCACATCTTCCAAGCTGAACCATTGCTTCATGGCCAACCTGACTCAAGTTCTCCTGTCATTGACGTGTGGGACCGACAGTGGGTAAGTAAGAAATATGAAAAAGTCCGACCTGCCAATGCTGAAGTGTTCATCTTCTCTTTTCGCATGAATGCCGAACCAATGGAAGAATTGATCACAAAGAGTGGACAAAATGGGACATTTTGGGAGCCAAGATCCCCATGTGGCCGTTTCCCAAATTCCAGCTATCATGTCACATGGTTGCAAAACAAGACTTTTCAGGATGCCAAGTATGCTCAGCAGACGTCACCGCAGGCCACCTCATTGGCGAGGCATGGAGACCGTTTTGGACTGAGATGTGACACCATGAATGCACAGGAGATCCATGACAAGCATCGTCCCAACACCCCCCTGTTGTTGGGACAGAGCAAAACAACATACATGATAGGCCCACTGCCTTACTCTACCACCAGGGAAGCCTTGATCAAGCTCCTTAAAGCTTGGGAGTGGGATGCAAAACCTCTCCAGCCACGAGGTAGAAGTCAGGACGGGCAAGGTGTGAATTGGTCGATCTTGGCCACTGAAGACCCTGGACACTGGGTATATTCACTGCAGCATGGAGATGTCCTGGTGTCCAAAGTTCAACCTGAGAAACCATCTGCTAGCCAGCCTCAGTACTCAATTGTTGCCTCCAAGAAGACCATCGAGCACCTCCAGGCCACTGCAGTACCCATGGATCAACTATGACCCGTGGCGACCCGACAACCAGAAAGGCAAACCCCAGCCAAGCAAACCCACGCCATCAGCAGCCCAGACTTCCGGGCTCACACCAGCCCAGATGAGCACACTGGAATCCAACCTGGAGAAGCGCCTCGCACAGAACTTGCGCAAGTCCCCGGACGATGATGTCCAGATGGAACAGTCAGCCATGGAAACCCGCTTGACCATGCTGGAACAGCAGTTCCAACATATGCAGTCAGCCCAGCTTAGCACAGATACCAAGGTCACCCAGATGCAGACTCAAATCGAGCAGCAGAGTAAATCCCTTGGTGACCGAATTGACCAACGGATGTCAGAGCAGATGGACCGCATAGAGCAGTTGCTGTGCAAGCGTGGACGCCATGAATGACTAGGGACTCCGGACCTTAATTATGATCGCGGCATGCCGCACAGAGAGTTGCCTAGGAACTCACCCAAACCACGATCATTTGCAAGCTTTCGCGCATCAGTGACAGCACTGATGAGTACCAAATTCCGATCTCTGTTTATGATTTTTGTATTCTTTGCATGCTCAATCCGTTTGGGAGAAGCGCAAGTGCCTGGCCCTGTGGTTGGTAACATGAACCCCACTGGCCTTGCTAGCAAAACAGCTGAACTGGCCACTTTGGCCACTGGTGTGTATGCGGTTCAAGAGACCCACCTTACTACTATGGGGATTGCCAGGTTCAAACAAGAACTCCAATGGCGGAAAACAGGGATGAAAATGCAACATGGCCATCCAGCCCCACCCAAGAACAACTCCTTGCGTACGGTAGGAGGCAAGCAGACTGGTGTCGCCTATGTCAGTTCCTATCCATGTAGGGCCATTCCTCACCATTGGTCCTCAGCCGAATATGCCACAGGCAGATGCATGACCGCTGCAGCCTATGTCCAAAGCAGATGGATCACCATGGGCAATGTCTACGGCTATAGCGAAAGGTCCCATTCGGTTGAAGTTCAACAACAAACGGCCCAACTTTTGTCTGGCCTCACTAGCCGCATAGTAGATGGAGCCCAGGGGATGCGAGTGATCTCTGGCGATTGGAACTTGGAACGACATAACTTACCAGTTGCAGACTACTGGGAAGCCAAGGGATGGTGGGATGCTCAGAAGTTTGCGTTGGCAAGATGGTCTCAAACGCCAAACAGCACATGTAAGCATGCCACGATCAAGGACTATGTTTTCTTGTCCCCGGAAGTCCTCCCATATGTTCTGTCAGTTGACGTTGAATGGTCCCACTTTGCTGACCATGCAGTCATCATGGTGCACCTGTCTGACCTGTCTCGTCCCCCTAATGTGCCGATGTGGAGAAAACCTGCACAGTTTGGATGGCCGACAAAACCCAAGCAGACCATTGATTGGCCACACCATGCGGCCCCCAGTTCGGACCCAGATGAGTGGTACCGGAGGATCTGGGAAAATGTTGAAGATTTTGCATCCTCTCTTTGCCAGGCCAATGGCCTACCGAAGTTGCACCCACACCAGAGGGGCCGAGCTCAAACCACGGAAGTGCAGTGGTCTCAGCAGCAAGTAGCACCAGTTAAACCAAACCGGAGAGGAGACATTCAGTCCAAGTTGTCCATGACATGCATTCAGCACAGTAGATGGACCAAACAACTTCGACGCCTTCAACATATGTCCAGATGTTCTGCACATGACACTGTCACCAACATGGAACATAGGGCCAGTCTATGGGGTAAGATCCGCCATGCACCAGGCTTTTCAGGTGGTTTTGTCACTTGGTGGGCTCACCTGCCCAAACAATTCTTTGAAACTCCGGCCTACCTGTCATGCCATCCACCTGGCGAAGGTGAAGCCAATGCCATTTTCTTGGAATTTCGACGGGTGTACAATGCCCTTGAAGAAAGCCTGATCCAAGCCAAAGCCATTCATGCATCCGAGCGCCGATTGAAAGACCCGCTCTTGATCTATCGTGATCTCCAGAAGGAGCGGGCAGAACCAGTACAAACAATTGTTGTTGACACCAAAACCCAGGTCACCCAAGTGGAATTTGTAGATGATGAAAACGCCATCATTTGCCTTGACTCCCAGTTGCCAGCGGGTATCCACAGCATTCCAGTTCAAGGAGTCCAAGTTGCTTTCACTCCACTGGATGAGCACACAATTGGAGTGCATCCCACAGTTGCAGCAGCGTGTGGCAGCGAGATCACCCTCCAACACACAGTTGCAGATGTTTCTGAAATTTTGGATGCTTTTGCCAAGGAATGGTCCCCTCGGTGGCAAAGGAATCAAGCCCAGAATGCTGAACAATGGGAACCAATCACTAACTTCATGAAGCTGGCGATGCCACGACGCCATTTGAACTTCCCTGCCATCACAGCAGATCAACTCCGAGCCACAGTAGCTTCCAAACGTAAGCATGCAGCCATTGGCCCCGACGGGGTATCCAAGACAGATGTTCTTCATATGCCTGCCACCGCACTCCAAGACATGGCGCAGCTTATCCAGAGCCTGGAGCAAGGGTCCCCATGGCCCACCCAACTGGTCACAGGACATGTTGCAGCCTTAGCCAAGACACCGATGGCTCAGAAGGTAGGACAATACAGACCTATTTGTGTTTTCCCCATCTTGTACAGAGCCTGGGGCAGCATCCGAGCTCGCCAATGCCTTCAATACCTTGCTAGCATTGTCCCCAACACCATGATGGGTAATGTGCCGGGTAGATCACCCCAAAAACTATGGTATCAGGTGCAACAGGTCGTCGAACACTCTTTTGTGTATAATGCCGAGGTCGCCGGAGGTGTTGCTGACATTGTTAAATGTTTCAATGCACTCCCTAGGGCACCATTGATGGAGATTGCCAGCCACCTTGGTTTGCCTGATGCAGTGGTTATTCCATGGGCAGCCGCCCTGAAACACATGCAACGAAGATTCCAGGTGCAGGGATGTGTAGGTGCTGGCCATTGCCAACATCACAGTTGAACTGTGGATGTACCACCGCTATCCCACAGTGCGCATGTGGAGCTATGTAGATAACTGGGAAGTGGTATGCAGCAATGCATTGGAAGCCATCCAGTCCATTGAAGCACTTTCTCAGTTTTGTGACTTGATGGGAATGGCCCTCGATCCAGAAAAGACATATTTGTGGTCCACCACTCCAACCGGCAGACAGATCTTGAGGTCTCATGCTCAGCACACAAAACTGTATGCCAGGGATTTGGGGGGCCACATGAACTACTCCCGACTTCCCACCAATCGGACCATCCAAGACAAGATCAATGACTTGATGCCTTTTTGGAACCGTTTGGCCAAATCCCCGGCGCCCATTTCTCAGAAAACCAGGGCAATTGGGGTTTCTGCATGGCCTAACATATTCTACGGCATCAGCACCGTATGCATAGGAGCAAACCACTTTCAAAGGCTCAGATCACTGTGCACCAAAGCGCTGAACGTGAACCAAACAGGGGTCAACCCAGACCTCCAGCTGTCATGCGTGTGCATACCGCCGGTAGATCCTGAACTGCATAGTGTTCTAAATACTGTCATGGCCTTTCGACACCACCATGCCCCTGACCTTGCTCAGTTCACCCTAAACCAACTGGTAGAAGGTAACACATCGTCAGCCGGCCCATGCCGCAGTCTGCTGACCGCAATACATAAACTGGCCTGGCAATGGTGCGATGGCGAGACATGCCTGGACCAGGATGGCATCCCGGTCCATCTAGTCACATGCCCGAAGGACCTCCTCAAACAACGCCTGATTGCCGCCTGGCAAAGCAGGGTTCTTCACAATACCGAAGCACTGCGCACCACCATGACAGGCCTTGCCAACACTGATGTGCCGTTGACAATGCAAGTGTTTCAAAGTCTGCCTCAAGAACACCAAGGGTTGATGAGATGCGCGCTGAATGGCACACAGTTCACCCGAGACACCATGTTTTATGCTGGCACCGTTGATGATGCAAATTGTAAGTTTTGCGGCCAGTTGGACTCTCAATTTCACAGGCACTGGCAGTGTGAATTTTTTGCAGATATCCGTGCTCAGTTTCCCGCCACCAGAAACTATCAGGTTTGGCCCAAAAGTTTGCAATGCCATGGATGGTTGCCTGCTGCTAACAATTTGTTACAGTTTAGACAGCTGCTCACACAGCTGCCAGACACAAGTGCCAAGTTTTCTTGCCCTGCTGTGACAGATTTGAATTTGCAATTTGTCGACCTTTTCATGGATGGAGCATGCCTGTATCCGACAGAACGAGATACACGTTTGGCCACCTGGGCGGTTGTCCAGTGGACCGGTTGCATATTTTGGCCCGTAGCTTCCGGGGCAGTCCCGGGTTTGAAGCAAACCAGTCTTCGAGGAGAGCTGGTTGCGGCGTTGGCAGCTCTCCGTTATTGCGTGCAACTGGAAAGGCCGTGCAGGCTGTGGTTTGACAATGAACAAGTTTTTAACATGTTACAGGCTTGTGCAAGAGGTGAAAAGATACCATGGGAACATCGCCAAGATGCAGATTTGTGGGGGATGCTTTCTTCACAGTTTAAGCATGCTTCTCCTTTCGTTTCCATGGTTTTGAAAGTGCAGGCTCACGCCGTTCCAGACGAGCAAGAGACTGCCCTGGATGACTGGGCAGTGCGAGGAAACGCAGCTGCCGATGCTTTAGCAGCGTCTGCGAGATCCCAACTGCCTTTATCATTTTGGACAGTGCTGCAATCGGTGCGTGACCACAACAACAATATGACCCAGATAGGTACCCAAGTTTTTCAAATGTTTGTTCAGATCGCCTTGCGTGCAAGAAACACCTCTCTTCCTGACGAGTTGGCCTCTCCACAACTTGCAGACGCTAGGCCAGCGTTGGTGGATTTAGGAATCCTGTGTTTGGCCTCTAAAGAAGTAGCTGACTTCCCGTTGAAACTGCGCACGGAGGAGACGCATCATGTGCTGCAATGGATACGAACGTTGACTGATAGCTCTAAAGGGGTCTTCTGGGTTTCTTTTCATCAATTGCTGCTGGACTACCAACGACAGACTGGTCGGTGGGGTCCCTTCTCAACAGGGAAGCAATGGGCTGACAGACCAGCCACTGAGGAGTACAATTACAAGACTCAAGTTCAGTGGTTCAGCAGATACCTGCAATACCTGTCCAAAGCGGCCGAGACACCGCTAAAGACTGAACAACGAAAGCCGAGTAGCTTGGCTCTTACCTTCTGGTGCGGTGCCATCCAGGTTGGGTTTGAGCAGGATCGCATCACCCATGCCGATAATCACTATCGGCACCATGCAAGTAGCCTTCCGGCCAGGCAGATAGTCCGTGATCTGGCCAAAGTGCCGCCTTGTGCTGATTGAGCAGTTTCTTTTCACCGGGGCTTGCAATTGACTGCGCCCTCTCAGAAATTGCATCGGGAGAAAGTGAGAAAGTGAGGGTTTTGACCCATCCCCATATGAATGGGTCTGTCTGAAAGCCGATGAACTCGGGTATACCCCCCAAAAAGGCGCCATTTCCACAGGGCACATGATGATTAACCAATGGATTTCGGGTAGTCTATTACCTTCCGGTAAACTAACATAGCTATTTAACATGGCAATAGAAATAGTGAGTTTACCCATTAAAAATGGTTGATCTTTCCAGTTCGTTATGTAAACGTTTACCAGAAGGTATTTCAGACAAACCCATATGGGACAATTTTACAATCATCAGGTAGATTTTTCCCAAGGAGAGCTCTCCGCTCAACCTGGACCTCCAGGTTCGGCTTCTGCGAAAAACTGCCGCCCTTCCCCTTGGTGCTCCCGGGGAAAAACATCCGCGACAGCGCAGTGGCACCTGGTTTGAGCGTTGGGATTTTCACAATGGGGGATGCCCCATAAAGTGGTCGAATTTTCCATGGCGGTTTTTTTAGCCATTTCCCTCAGATTCTCAAACCATCTCGGGGGATTTGTTTAGCGGTAATTGATACCCTCTGGTAATTTAACATAGCTATTGAAAATGGCGATTTATAGTGGATTTTCCCATTGAAAATGGTGATTTTCCATAGTTATGTTAGTTTACCAGAGGGTAATTGATACAGAACCAGAAGTTTTTGACCAACTTGTCTGGGGAGCTGGGAAAAAAATTCTGGTTGGATCCGAAAAAAATCCTGTGAAAAACTGGAAGGTAACTACAGTAGCTGGTGATAGCGTTTGTGATGTGGAAAACATGGGGATTAGTATTTACTAGTCACATCTAGTCACTATTTTTACCCACTTAGTTACTGAATGGGGATGATCCACGATGGGTTATTAACCACAGTGGGATGATCCTGTCACCAAGGAAGGAGCGGTGAAAGAGAAGTGTGGCTTCAAAGAAACCCGGACTTTGCGCCTGTGATACCCTCTGGTGAACTAACATAGCAATGGAAAATGGCTATTTATAGTGGATTTTCCCATTAAAAATGGTGATTTTCCATAGCTATGTTAGTTTACCAGAGGGTATGGGATGATTGACGATTTTTAGTAGCTAAAATATGTGCAAGTCAATGGTATTGACTACTGAGGACTATTGAAGGTTTTCCCTTTTGATTTTGCCACTTCCCCCCACCAGCGGACAGCACAACACTCCACGATCTTTTTGTTCTTGTTTACTTGTTCTTCCCAGACTACCCGCGCAACGACGTACCGATGTGCCGATGTACCCTCACAAAAATAGAGGCCTAGAGGATGAATGTCCCCATTACTCGTTTTTGGTGGGGGTGAAGGCTTGAGGAGGGTTGGTAATTTAGGCTTCTCTGAACTAGCTTCTCTCAAGCTTTCTGGTTAACTGGTGGCTGGGATTTCTGGTTCTGGATCCGGCATGCCATGAAAATCCATATGAACCCATGAAAATCGCCAGAGAAGTGGCAGGATTCCAAAGCACCAACCCAAAGCACTGGTTCAATCTCTAAGGAAAAGACACTCACTTGGCACAACTGCACTGCTCCAGAGTGGTTGCAGCACCCTGGCTGATCATGACTGATTTGGGTGAACTTTGCAACAGAGGTGAACAGAGTCCAACAATTCTGACATGGACCCCAGAATGGTCAGATCCAACAGCAATGGAATCCTTCAAATCGACAGTTTCATCAGTTTCTTTGGGTTCCATGACTTTAAGGGTGTCAGAGAATCTCGACATGTGCTGTGACGATTTTGAGACATGTTTGTGGGTGAAGACACAGCATTAAACAACAAAATCACTTGACCTCCATTTTCTGGAGAGATTTCCACTAGAAAAAGCACTTGACCCTCCATTTTCTGGAGAGATTTCCACTATAAAAAGCACTTGGACCTCCATTTTCTGGAGAGATTTCCACTATAAAAAGCACTTGACCATCCATTTTCTGCAGAGATTTCCACTATAAAGAGCACTTGACCTCCATTTTCTGGAGAGATTCCACTAGAAAAAGCACTTGACCCTCCATTTTCTGGAGAGATTTCCACTATAAAAAGCACTTGACCTCCATTTTCTGGAGAGATTTCCACTATAAAAAAATACTTGACCCTTCATTTTCTGGAGAGAATTCCACTATAAAAAGCACTTGACCTCCATTTTCTGAAGAGATTTCCACTATAAAACGCATTTGACCTCCATTTTCTGGAGAGATTTCCACTATAAAAAGCATTTGACGTCCATTTTCTGGAGAGATTCCCACTATAAAAAGCACTTGGACCTCCATTTTCTGGAGAGATTTCCACTATAAAAAGCACTTGACCATCCATTTTCTGCAGAGATTTCCGCTATAAAGAGCACTTGACCTCCATTTTCTGGAGAGATTTCCACTAGAAAAAGCACTTGACCCTCCATTTTCTGGAGAGATTTCCACTATAAAAAGCACTTGACCTCCATTTTCTGGAGAGATTTCCACTATAAAACGCATTTGACCTCCATTTTCTGGATAGATTTCCACTATAAAATGCACTTGACCTCCATTTTCTGGCGATCTTTCCATGTTTTTCCACCCAAAATTGACGGATTCTCTTCGCCAACGCCAGCGCCAGCGAGGCTCTGGGACCCACGCGTGACCTCGATGGTGGTCCGCCACTACCGCCAGGATTTCCGGTGGTTGGGATACTCCACGGATCCTGCGAATCTCTTGCCATTGGAAAAGTCGCGAGTGAAGCTGGAGATCTGGCTATGGATCAATACCTATAGATACATTTTTAGTGGGATGAACATCCATAAATCCCAGCTATTTTGGGGTTCACTAGGTACCAGGGTTTTGACCCATCCCCATCTGGGGATGGGACTGGTGTTTCGGGAACATGTTTCCTACCGGCGCCATCTCACCTATGATTGCCGAATGGGAATGGGAGGTAGAACTGTAGCTGCAAAGCAGTTACTCGCAACAGGTGGCGGCCCCGCAAGAAGCCTTGAAGTACCTCCGGAATATGCAGCAGCGAATGATCAAGTCGGGGTCTGAGATGTGTGACAACTTCTGTTTTATGGAGAAAAATGATCGTTGTTAGTACTACGTACACCATGCACTTGTTGGAGACAAGAATCTGAGCCACAACCGCACGTGCGTGGGGTCAAATGTCAGAATGGAACCACCGACTTGGAGGTGACCACTTTGCACAAAACCAGGATGGGTCATCATTAGCTCCATGATCTCAGCTGTAGTTCATAGCCCCACTCATGTTTGCCGCTGCCTGAAGTGCCAATGAGTTTTGCCGCAGTCTGTATTTTCTTCTCATTTGCCCAGTTGCTCTGGAATCTGTTCGGATCTTTTGGATAAAAACTTTCAAATCTTGGGCAACTCCTGTGGGCTCTGCCTTTTTTTTTTGGACAAAGCCATGTTGGAAAACACATTGACCCAGCGCCAAGTCTGCCAAGTTCAAGGCCCAACGTGGTGGCATGGTCGTCTCTGTTGTGGGCCTGTGCGGCCAAGGGTGATTCGGAGGCCGCCGTCCAGGGCTATGGCTTGCCGGCCGTGGCTTTTGGGTGCACTTTAATCATGAAATAAGGACCCCGAAGCATCCTTGATCATCCAGATAAAAAAAGTCATCTCTAGTGGGTTTAGCAGGGTTTAGCAATGGTTTAGCCATGCTTTGGGGTACAGCAAGTGTTAGGAAACACCCACTCAACGGCAGTTTCACTTGAGAAATGCATATATTTGGTGTGGCTGAAGACAGGGTCCCCCCCAGAACTGGGATAGATATACCCCATTTTCCGACACACCCATATTACCCGATGGTTAGATATAATATCATCATATCATATCACATTATATATATATATATATCTACCTCAATCTCATATAATTTCATTATATCTGGATAAATTATAGTGACCTCACGGTGACGTAACTGGAATGAGGGTTAAGATTCGGGGAATCCTTCCCAAGTGGCCGTATGATAACAGCTATTTTCAGGTTTGTAAATTATCATACTTATCATTCAGCCAGATTCAGATAATTCATTCCATATTCTGTTGTGATATTCCCATGATATTCCCATTAGTTGTTGGTTGAATCCCATTATTACATATACACATATCATATTCTATTATATTCCATTCTATTCTGTATTAAAAATATATTACATTACATTATATTATAGTTTATATACTATATTATATTATATTATGTTATGTTTTACTTTGTTATATTTTGTATTATACTATATAGTATATTATATTATACTATATAGTATAATTATATTATACTATATCGTATATTATATTATACTATATAGTATATTATTTTATACTATATATTATATTATATTATACTATATAGTATATTATATTATATTATATTATATTATTTTATTATAGACTATATTATATTACATATTATATTGTATT
>Ga0126342_10010792_pt1 | contig 16357 bp, 15 predicted proteins | sample Cyp1metagenome_FD_92528 | JGI IMG/M metagenome (GOLD analysis project Ga0126342, IMG submission 92528) | Coral microbial communities from Lord Howe Island, Old Settlement Bay, Australia - Cyphastrea 1 metagenome | ecosystem: Host-associated > Invertebrates > Cnidaria > Coral ... | reverse complement strand
CACACGCGGGGTGGGGTGGGGGGGGGATGGGGTGGGATATTAACGTTCATGTGAACTTGCAGATGATGATAATGATGATGATGATGATGATGATGATGATGACCCTAATGAAACTTGTCAATTCCGGGACGAAATTTCGTCCCGGAATTGACAAGTTTTACCAACCTAATTCGGGGTGTGCGCAGTTCCAGAAGCGCGGACGAGGCTATATATACAATGCATTCTGTATGATATAATATTGTATAATTGTTCCATATTGATTCCAGATACAACGCATGCAATAGGTCGGAAGAGTTCTCCAATGTTCTTCCATCACAATCGAAGCCTTTGCTGCTTGCTCATGCATGCCTGGGCATCATCCTCTATTCTATATATGTATAATCATGTATATATTACTGATGGCTCGCCCTGGGCTTTATCAGTTGATCAGTTGGACGCTTATGGCGATGAAGATGATGAAGGGGGCGTGCAGGAAACACTCTTCTTGTCCCTTCCTATTGGCCCTTCTTGTGGAACATTGTGGAACTCATCGTTCATTCATCGTTCATGTTTCCGGTTCAAGTTTCAAAAGCCGCTGGCACCTCTTCGGAAGGAGACTGTGGCAAATCTCGCACAGACTCCTTCGAAGTCAACTCTGCTGCTTGATGCCAGGCTCGTCAAGGTTGGAAATTGTCACTTTGCTGCCCAATGCTGAAACAATCTATATACTCACAAATGGAAACCTTCACAAAGTTTCGGATATGTGTCCGGTGGTACCTGCCTGATTTTCCATTGCAAAGTGAGCGCAGCGACTGTTGCAGCGCTCGTTCTATACACTTGTGCAAACGCTGCAGGACAGAATCCCTCTCATGACATGGAGCAGCAGTGCCACATCTGGATACATTTGAAATTTGGATTTGATCGTCAACCCATGCTGCGACAGACTTAGATTCCAAAAGTACACACCTGCACTCCTGCATCCAATGGTTCTGGCAACTGATCCGAACATGGGACCACAAATGCATCATCATTTTGCATCATTATGCGCTCACTACTTGTACGGAACAATGTAGGATGCAAATCACATTGGCCAACAATCCACACATACATCATATGGAATCATAATGATTCATATGGGGCAAAGACTCAATATCCTCTGAGATGCCAAGCCAAACGGTCGAAGTCAGCCCGATTCAAACAATCACCTGCAACAGGCATTCTGCAAAGCACATGTCTCCAGCGCTCACATGCTCATGGTGACTCAAGGATGTTCATGGTATCACACTCTGGAGACGATGGGGTGAAGATTCACGATATCTATAGTGACATATAGTGACTATGTTCTAAGACGTTCTAAGCTAGGAACGCCCAGCCAGCGTCAGATTCTGTGAGAGCAAAGCTGGTTCAAGCCTGCAGAATTGATCTTGCAACATGGCATAAGCTGAGGACATCATTGTCGGACTTCAGATTGGAAGATCGACTGGCTCATGATGCTCATGCTGGCTAAATTCCTCCTGCTCTTCACAGCAAACGCGAAGAACCCTTTACGTCAAAGATTGATCAAGGACTACAAAGGTATCTTAAGATCGAAGACTGCAATTTGGCAATGAGTGCTATCTTTGGGTGTTAGGATCGCGAAGCTTGTTGCTAGGCGCCGTGCCAACTACAAATCTGCGCTGCTTGGAATTGCCGCCGTTGGTCCACCTAGCCACTGGGAAAAGCTGTCAGATACCAAGTCTGGTCACATTGCACAATCTCTCTCTCTCTCTCTCTGTTTCATAACTTCGAGGACTAAATCTGCTTAATCTAATTTATATAAGATTATATAAGGCTATCCGAATATGTCGTATCATAGAAGGGCCTGCTGCTGACGAGGAATGACACGCCTCAGAACCACAGTTGCACAAACCGCAACCAACTGCCACTGAACCACCGAGATTATTCCCGGAACGCAACTTGCTGCATTTTGCACTGCGACGCACGCATTTTTCGCTGCACTGTGTCCAATCAGGTTGATGATTTTGAAATCCTACTCCACCGTGGTAAAGCCGGTGCCTACCAAGTTCACCATGTCCTTGAGAGCAAGAAACACAGAATCGAGGCTCAAAGTCCCACGAGCCAAGTTGCTGCAAGCTGTCGAACCATTGTTTTCCGTTTGAACGCCGAAGAGTTGGATATTGTGTATATTATTGTCGATTATATCCGATTGTTATTTATTCTGTCTTTTTTGTGTCTCGGTCCTGTGGAGGAGCTGGAAGTTCTCCAACCCACCTGCGCGACTGTGGACTCAAGACTTCTCTCCTCTACAAAATCGAAGGATATTGAAGGACATCGAAATGCATTTGAAATGCATGACACGTCATGAATATCACGAATTGCTGAACCACATCCAGTTGAGTCAAAGTAACTTCTGCACACATCTGCACCTGGGTGTGCGCACCCAGCATCTTGCTGGCGGTGGACCAAGCATGTCCTTCATCGAAAGGTGGACGGAGCTGGGTGCATACCAAGCATCGCAAACAGTCGGATGCCTTGGGATCGGTGGCAAAGCAAGCCTTGAAGCCGTAGCCAATCTACCCTTCTAAAGCTTTCTTCTGCAGAATCAACCGTGCCAACTCATCGCAAATGCCTAATAATTGGCCATCTTGAACTTGTAGTTTGAAGCTAGTGTAGCTTAGTAGCTCAAAGCGACAGGGTTCAGACAGCACAACACAGGTAACCAAATGTAACAAATGCATACAAGTGCTCATCGTTGACTCGTGCTACCCGCTGATTCAGCATTGAGCTGGGCGACCCAATGAAACGAGTGTGTGCCCGGATTTGGTGTCGTCGACCCGTGTAAATCTGAATGGCGGCCAAGGACACGTTTGACATGCCTGCCAATATCTGCTAATTTTTGCTGAACACGCGTGCAAATGCAGTATCGCAATACCACTGCTTGCATCTGAACAAATTACGTTTTCTGGTGGTGCGTATCTTGAAGGGCTCCGTCCCTCTCTCTCTCTCTAGTCTAATTAGTACGGTCGGTAGGTAGTACAATGCACAGTTCAATATAATCACAACACGGCCGCTTTATTCTGTGATGACATGGCGTCTCAGGCATCTGCCTTCATTGCATGAAAGGTGAGCCACAATTCTGAGGCGGGTTTCTGCTGGCATACCAGAATCTTGTGTGAGAGTCCTGGCCATCGTTAGTGCAAAAGTGGTGATTGTTTGCTGGAGACAAAAGCCATCAAAAACCAAACAAAACGACAATAAAGAATCTGAATGAATCTGAACTGCTTTCGGACTGCCGTCTAAAGATGTCTATATAAAGCATTTGGCACTGTAGGTGTGCATGATCCTGGAGTTCTTGTCGAAATTGAGCCCGCGCGTTGCGACTTCCACAGTAACAACTCGTTGAAGTGCAGAATTCAAGCCTCCAGTGCCCTCACACATCACAATGTACTCTCCTCAGTGTCGAAGGCACTGGAGGCCATCCAATATCCTAGATTTCTTCGGGAGGTGGCTGTCGTGGGCAAAACAGGGGTTTGGGAGGGGTCTGTGAGTGTTTTGGCCGATAACTTTTACACCTTTTACTGATACTGATACTGCATATTGGCATGCTAGAAATGAGAGTGTGTTTACGGACTACGCCCTAGCTCATCCCCTTAACTACAGGGGTAGGGCCTAGGGTAGTGTCGGCTTGCCTCTCAACCTAGTGTTGCGCCCGGGTCTTGAACCCATGTCTGACGCATGAGGGATGCGTCTTATCCACTAGACCATACCGGCCCTCGCATACTAGAAATGAGGTGAAATGAGCTCTCGATGAATCCATGTATGCTGCTCAGCTCAAACATTGAATTTCAATCCACGGTCCTAGGATTTCATTGGCCAAGATGAGCCAAGAAGCTGTCAATAGCACACAATGCCTTCTGCAGCTGGAGGCAAATCAACCCATGATGTGTCCGCGCTGCCAAGATGAGGCCAGAACTAGCTACATCAAGACGATGTATAAAACCGTAGCTGTACTTGAAGTCAAACAGCAAAGGGCTTTCCTGCTGAATCAATCTGAATCATGCATAATCATGCATGTCAGAACAAATCGAGCCGTACAATTTTCTCATGTAAAAGTAAGTGCCCTTCTCCTTTCTACTTTTTAATGACAGCAAGAAAGCAACATACTGCTACACGTTCGTCCTCTGCAACGAGGTGGCTTTGCAGAAAAGCTGAGAGACTCAGAGCTTCTGATTCTGCAATCGTGGTATCTACTTCCCAACCAGGTGGCTTCAGTGCCACAAGCATTCCTGCAGGCTGCACCAAGATTCTCGGCTTCTGCTCCGGAAACTCCAGCAGATTGGACGGAATGAGAGAAGACATGTAGGGCTTCACTGAGGCACACGATCCGCGTCTCTCCAGAAAGTGGGCTATGCGATGAAGTCCATCACCAATCTCTGACTCCAGATCGCGGCTCAAAGAAGAGTGAAATTTCAAGGCCCATGCCAAAGCCAAAAGACTGAAAATCAAGGAGTGTGCTTCAGATTCGCTGGACAATTCAGGTAGCTGACGCTTCAGAGCTGCCTGAGCCTCAGGAACCGCCGCATAAATATTTAATATTCAGAAATGCTCCTGACTCCTCCTGACTCCTAACCAAGTCAATACTACCAGTAACAGTAGTGACAGTAGTCACTAGTCAAATGACATGGGTCATCATGGGTCAATTCACTGCCACGCTCAAGGACCAACGCAACTTGGGGCTGATAGACACATGATCAGCATAGCCGCAAAGCCCAGGGCATGATGTACAATATCGTACTGCACAGTATGAAAACACCAAACGCACACACACACACAAGCGACCAGTGTCATGATACTGAACGCAAGAAGAAAGAAAAGCTGAGAGCATCGGCAGCGGAACTAACCCTCCACTTCCTTGTTTACAAGTGGCCTTACACATGTTCAAACACATTCAAAAGTTGTATATAATTTAACAAAACACTTTCCCCATTCGTCGAGCAGCTGCGGAAGAGATGGTGTGAAGTAGCCGCTCCGGGTGTGTGCCAGAGACAGCCAGTGCCCATACCAAGTTTGCAAGACTTCTCAAATCAAAATCATCAACGTTTCTTGCAACCTGGGTGAATGCTGCTTGAAGAAAACGCTCATGAACGTCTCCTGAACGCTCCTGAGCGGCACCAGAAAGGCAACCAAGAGCTGTTCAAGATCAACTCAAGCATCTTTCTGCGTAGTTTTATTCAGAGTCTTACCTCCTTCCGCCATTGGGTGATTCCCACACATTTACAGGGCGTTTTTGCCTTCAAGCCTGGCACATCCCTGCACATTTCGTGCTGGACCCCGCATGCTAGTATGTATTCTGCTAAGGCACCAGTCTTGCAACAACTGGTGATCTTCGGCATGAGGACATGTGCCATGGTTGTGGACATTGCTAATGCAACCCCCATGAAGTGTATTGAAGTGCCGTACGGTGCAGTAGCTTGCAGAAAAGAAGTCTGTGTTGCGCACAGAACGCACAGTGTTAAACAATAAAACTTCCCAATCTTCCTGGGACAACTGCAGCCGGCAATCCGGTAATGCAAGCAAAATCTTGAAGCCCAGGCTGCTTGATGCCACTTGGAAAACTGTTTGTTGGATCATCCGCACAATATAATATATCACACAATCATCCTTCAAGAGTCGACATAGAACAAATCCATACAAATCCTCATTCTTTGGCACAGCACAGCACTCTCCAATACACAATCCATCACCTAATCATCCTAATCCTTTGAGCTCTGAGAAGCAAACGCTGCAGGGCCTGGGCTGATGGCGAAGGCCTGCTGGCGGCTGCCGAACGGAGCCATACAAACATGTGCGACTTAACCACAAACACAATCAAGGCCTGCGCGAAGCCATTGATATCCAATCTTCCGCTGTTCTTTGACACCTGCACCAAAGAATTCACTCTCGCGGCAACTCACAGACAATCCAATCAATCCAGGCTGAGGTAAGGATTCCTACACTATAGATCACTATAGATCACTATAGAGCATAGGTGTCTTTCGATGCGCAGAGGAATCAAAGGGAACAAACAATTTCGAGGCCCAAACGCTGAGAAGCCACTTCTCCAACTTCCCCCCGCCCTAATCATCCCAGCCCTGACGCTGCAGTGGGAAACCTGCTTCTCAGCTTAAATTCTTATGAAGCAGCCAAGGGCATCTTACAAACTTTCTACGTCAAACTGGCTTGCTAATATTTTCCAGCAACGGCCTCTGCAAAGATCAGGTCGCTTTCATGCTGAGTGACCTAGACATAACATTTGCTCTACATCTGTCCCCGATTGGCAAGCACCAATGTACAGCTTCACTTCTACTACCTGGGGTGAAGGTGGTTTTGACCTAGTCAATATCTTCCCGTTTCCTGAGCTTACATGAAGGATACATGAAGGTACAACGGATTTCAAACAGTCCCAATTTACCCTGGACGGGCATATGCGGGCATTCAATTCTGCAGCTACGGGCCCGGCTCTGCAATCGCAGGCGACCAAGAACCTGTAGAACTCTGTCTGGTCCAAGTAGCCATTACCTGTCCAGTGCTTTCATTGGTGGCCCGGCGTCCATCAGTAGAACCAGCAGAAAATTCCCTGAATCGTCGCTGTAGGTCATAAGTCACAAGTCATAAGATGTCAGAAGTCAGCCAAGGTGCGGTTGTAATCGAAAATTGCAAATGCATCTTGCACGCTGCACCCTGGCCAGCGCCAAAGGTCTCAGAGTCACACTGCTACAGCATGCTACTAACTTCTACTAAGCGTAACCATATGCATCTATGATATGCATCTACTACTACGGTTTTGAAATGCTGCGTAAGAAGGCCAAGGTGTAAGCTGGAGAACGAAACTTTCTCACGATCCTATCCGGCAAGGAAAGGCAGGTGGCCAGCAGCTCACAAAAAATCACCCCATACTGGCATATACTGGCCGCATCCTTCTAAAATATCCTCCCGTAATATCTTCACAGTCATATAGATTGATATAGATTGGGCGCCCTGGGCATCACCCCAGGGATGAAATATGATGAAATTATAGTACCTGTGTAGTACCTGTTATACATCCATATTACATCCATATTACATCCATATACATCCCATTGATATGCTTTGCAGGTGGCCTCTTGCGTACAGACTTTGTGCAGCTTGCGCAATCCGTGCAATCACTGCCTTGAACCAAGATTAACCAAGCTGCAATCATCTGCAATCAAACTCTCAAACTTTGAGAAGACTTGGACAAATCACTTGATGGATTACTGCCCATGCAGCTTTTCCGGCCAACGGGATTTCGATGTCTCTGTTCACTCAATACGAAAAGGGATGGTGAAACTTGAAAAAGCATAGGGAAGCACAATCAAGTACACATGTCATGTTGCTAACTTCAGTCCGTGCGTGTACAAAAGTCAACATAGTCAACCTATTGGAGTTGCATGGCGTTCCATCTAATTTCAGAAGCAAAAGGCCTGATCCACAATCGCTTTCTGATCGCTGGCGCTTGCCATGAAGCCCAAGCCACGCTTAAAGCCTTTCGGGCCATGGGTTGCAGTTCACAATCTGAAAGGTTGCAGGGTGCGAAGATACGAGAACATAGCAAAACCAAAACCATCTAAAACCAAGCCTTCAAAGTCCACGATTCCGGATGCTCGTGGATCAAAATGCCGAAACAAACCTTCCAACCTAAGTTCTTGCATGCTCTCGGCATCCATTTCTGGACATAAAGACCCAAATCCTCTTGGCGCTGCACAATTCCCTGTCTCAATCTTTCTCGATAATTCACATCAAATTCACAAAGTCACATCATTGACGTGTCAATTGTTATTATCTCAGGTTAGAACTGTTGACCTGTCAATGCTGGATCGAAGGTACGGGCCATGACATTGATCTCCTCATACCTTTCACTTTGCTTTCGGCATCCGACATCAAAAGCATTGAAAAGTCACACATAGTCACACGATTTTTCTTTAGATCCTTCAATTGAAGCAGCCGATGATTACAATATATTACAACAATATATTACAATCAGCAAACTACCCAGCAAACTCGCACTTCTCTTGGACAAGTGAGCTAGTGAATGGCACTTCTACACACGGCCGTGCTGTCTGTGGCTTCCTGTGAATTCATAATTTTGTCGCATGGCGCAAGCCAGCTTGCCTCAGGTAACCCAAACCACTGTCAAGCTTGTTGAAGAGATCAGAGACGTCAATGCCAGCCTCTCCAGATCTTGACTTGTCTCAAATTCACACTGGAGAGTCTACCCTCTGCCCCTATCGCCGCATGGCAAGCTTCCCTTTTTTCCACTTCCACTCCCTCTGTCACATTGCAGCTGCCGCAGGCAAGCAATGACAGGCGCATGGGGGGATCCCTTGCTCTGAAGTTCCATCTGCAGTATCTGCAGCCGTTCGAATGATAATAACGGCTATGCTGCGTGTCTTCGGCTCCGAATCTGCATTTGAAGTGCAGCAAACCAAGCTTGCAAGGAAAGGTCTTCACCCTGAGAGCATATTGATCAGTGGAAGGTTTGGCGGGGATCTACATACATCAAACACATCATAAAACCTAGGCAAACGTCGACGTCCAGGGGTCGGTCCTGCATGAAAGGAAGTCCGAGGAACATGAACCACCTGCTCACTTGCTCACTGAATTTATGTAATCGTTTCTCAGTGCTTATAGAAGTAACATGTATAAGCATGTGTACTGTGCACACACACACACACGCATATTAATATTACACGCATCACAAACACACTTGCACACTCAAACATGTGTAGATGAAAGTAGTGAAATAGAAGGAAACAATCTGCAGGATGCCCCACCACCCACAAAAATCTTTGACAACAAGATTGCAGCCAAATGGCGTGCGGGGCCAATTGTGGCCGTGGCAAAATGCAGCCCCCTTGTATGCTCTACAGAAGGTAGGAGGGGAAGGTAGTATAGAGCTTCGAATCCGTCTCTTGGATGCTCTTGACTCTTGATACTTCATCTGCATCACGGAAAGGCTAGCCCCGTAGCTTTGAAATGCTTCCAGGAGGTGGAACTTCAGCTTTCACGTGTTTCAACCGTCGCTGTCAGGAATGAACACCGGCTGAACCGATGAGGAGTCGCCCCCAGTCTTTGCATCGCCCCAAGTCACAACTGTTCCCTCTTTTTTTACTGCTGCGAAGGAACCATAGGTTCCGCAAATTGATGCAACCTCGGATTAGGGTACAACTTGGTGGAGGAAATTGCAGGCAAAATGATGTAGAACTGAGCAACACACTAAAGAAACGAGCGTTACGATCGTTAAGCAAGCGGCTTTCCGTGACCTTGCATGTCATCAGGTCAAGCCAAGTCAAGCTCCTTTTCGGTTGAACCTGTTGCAGTAGAGGCACACCCTGAGTGAGAGCTGCATGAACACTTGAAGAGTCACCACCACAGGCGGGATCACCCCAGGTGACCACTGCTCCGCGATCCTGCGGAAAGTTGTAGGATTTGCTCTGGGTCTTTGAAGTTTCTCGGGCTAATACTGCATTTCGAGTCCTACAAGAGGTGCCAGAATTATAGAACAGAATTAGGAGTACAAAAGTACGGTAAAATACCGTACCTTCTTACTCCTCCGGATTTCGATTTGGGGGAAATTCGGATCCTGTTCTATAATTAATGTTCTGGCTGTTCTATAATTAATCCGTACTCCTCAACTTCCGTTCTATAATTCTGGCATCTCCCATAAATATTACAAATAATATATATATATATATTTTACACTATATATTATTAAATATTAAATATCAACTATTAAATATAATTTATCAAATGGTATTAATATTATTTAATATTAAATTATAAATGGTGGATTAGCTACACAAAAATATTTTATATCACATGTTAAATATTAAATGGAATATTACATATATATAATATTTTGAAAAATAAATATAATAAATTAAATAGCATATATTAAAATATTATAAATTCAATATTATATAAAAATAAATATTATATATTATATACTATATATAATAAAGTAAATATTACATATTATATATTACATATTAAAATTAAATATTATATGTTATATATTAAAAAATACTATATATTATACACTAACTATTAAATATTCTATACTATTAGTTAAATATGAAAAAATAAATATCATAAATTAAATATTAAATATCATTTGTTAAACATTTCATATTATATACCTATAAAATATATATATATATAATTAAATATCAAATGTTTTAAATTATATATTATGAAAAAATCTATTTTATATACTGTATAATATATATGATATATATATATATATACGTATATATAATCATGCCCTTCCGGGAAAGCCCCACAATGTGTTTATGCTATGTGCATATTTCTGACTGCTTCCCTTCTGCTTCTTCGACAGTCTGCACAGAAGGGGCTGCACCAAACTTGGTCTATGTAAGGAAATATTGCCATGCATACATACCCTAAAGAATATACATGTATGGTGCAGTACATACCTCGGTCCTCAAATTCTCATTGACACCACCAGAAACACGCAGGTTGTATGAGTCTTGGAGGTTACTTGCATATATTTGCATCATTTTATGTAACACCCTGGGGCCCCGAAAGATGGTTACTTACATACTTACATAGAATTTGCATCATTTTATGAATCTTTCTGGGGCCCCGGAAAAAAGTGACATAGAAACCAGAATTATAGAACGGACTTTCCGCAGAATTAATTATAGAACAATTGTAGGACAGAATTGGTAAATGAGAGAAATATGGGGGGAAACACAATTATAGAACAAACAAGAATTATAGAACGACGAAACAAACTAGGAGTAAATTGAGGTAAACTGTTTCCAAACCTTTTGAGGAAAACGGAATTATAGAACAACAGGGTACGGTAAATAACCGTATCTTCGTACTCCTCAACTTCCGTCCTATAATTCTGGCACCTCCCATACACCATTCTTTGGCCTTTTGAACATACATGCTTCATGGTGAAGCATCGTCATAAACTCCGAGATTGCGATAGGAAACCCACATGTTATCATACAAGAATGCACGAGTTAAAGCACCTTTTTCCATGTATCTTAAAGAAGCAGTTTACAATATTTACAACGATCAAAACTATCATTTTGCCAGTAGTACCGCGCAAGGCGGTGGCGGAAGTTTCAAAGATAGGAAACCTATAGGAGAGGTTGGTTGTTGTGAATCACGGATGGCAGAGCAAATCCACTGATGGACCGAAAGGGTGGTTGGAGTTGTGTTTTTTGACATGGCTGCAATGGTTGCAGTGGTACCCTGTGGTGTAGTGCAGTTGTAGTTGCAGTTGTAGTTGCAGGTGTAGTTGCAGTTGCAGTTGTAGTTGTAGTTGTAGTTGTAGTTGTAATGTAGTGTAGTGTAATGTAGTGTAGTGTACTGTAGTGTAGTGTGCTGTCGTTTTGTGTACTGTAGTGTAGTGAAGTGTAGTGTAGTCTAGTGTTGTGTAGTGTGAAGTAGCGCAGTTGTAGTTGTAGTGTCGTGTTGTGTCGTGTAGTTGTATTTGTAGCGTAGTGTAGTGTAATTGGTGTAATGTAGTGTTGTGTACTGTAGTTGTAGTAGTTGTAGTAGTTGTAGTAGTTGTAGTCGTAGAAGTAGTAGCAGCAGCAGCAGCAGTAGTAGTGTAGTGTAATGTAGTGTAATGTAGTTGTAGTTGTCGTTTTAGTGTAGTGCTAGTGGTAGTGGTAGTGGTAGTGGTAGTTGTCTATCTATCTGTCTGTGTATCTGCAAGCTTGAAAACGAGGCTATTCTGCGACACTTCTTCAGTTTTTGAACTTGGCAACATCAAAAACGCAGCAATTCTGCGAGACTTCCTCAATTTTTGAACTTGACAACGTAAAAAACGAAACAATTCTGCGAGACTTCCTCAATTTTCGAAGTTGACAACATCAAAAACGAAGCAATTCTGCGAGACTTCCTTCAAAAATGGATAGTTGAATGCAGAGCTGACAGCCTCGTACCAATACGTTTTGCGATTTTTGAACGTCCAAAAGTGGTCCGAACATGTTGTGTTTTTTTTTAAAACATTTTGATTTGGAAATGTGCTTCGCGCCACAACAGCGTGCACTTTTTCGACATCACATCTTAAGTGGTCCAAGCATGGTGTGTTTTGTACATTTTGACTTGGAAACGTGCTTCACGCCAAAACGGCGTACACTTTTTCGACATCTCAACTTCCAAACGTGGTCCGAGCATGGTGTTTTTTGTACATTTTGACTTGGACATGTGCTTCGCGCCACAGCTGCGTGCACTTTTTCGATCCCAAAGTGGTCCGAGAATGGTGTGTTTTGTACATTTTGCCTTCGAAATGTGCCTCGCACCACAAAGGTATGCAATTTTTCATCTCTCATCTTCCCAGATGGCTCCGCACCCGCCGCTTTAGCGAGCCTCCTGTTCCAGTCTCCGGAGCCACAAATCATTGGAAACACATAATGAATCGCGACTTTCCTACCTTTCGCGCACCTGCATCTTCTTTCTTCTCGCTCTTTCTCTTCTTCTCCTCTCTGACTCTTCCCACCTCTGCTTTTCCATCTGTCCATATTGTCGGAAGTTTGACTTCTAAACTTCCTTCGGTAAAGGAAATCAGGCTCTGGTTGGACGCTCTAAGGCTCTAAGGTCCTTCACTGCAGCAAATGCGCGATACGTGCTGAACACTCGACGGACATCTGTGAGCTGAACCGACACAGAGCTGGAATCCCCGCCAGCGTTCGGGTCGCCCCATGTGATTACCTAAGGCAAGGTCAAAGCACACGAGACACCCCCACCTTTTCAGGTCTGCTATGACGGTACTCCAATCATCCCCAATCATCTCCAATCCAACTTCTTGTCGCAGAGCGCTGCACCCGAATGCCCTCACAATAAGAAAATCTGCCGGATTCAACCTCACAACCCTGTCACGGCATCCCAACATACAGAACTATGCAAAGCTCTGTATTTCAGAGAGGTAGTCAGAACTGAGGCCATCTTATGCCAGAATTCTTAAATGAGGCATGGCAGAAAGATAGAGGGGTTTTTCTTCCATCCCTCACCTTAAAGCGTGGACGTCATGGACTTACCACCTGTATCTGCAAAGAAGGCGCCCTGCCATCTCTCCGAACAGCAGCAAAAGCGTAGCCGTTTCCGCAAAGCTGCGTTACATTCTGCAAGTCAAAGTCCAAACTGAGCGTGGAGGTGTGTTTGCTAAAGGGATGACACATGATTGCGATTTTTGGCATAGCAGTTCCTATGCGCTTGGATTTGACCCCAGCAGAATGAAAGCAGCATAATGATACACAATGCAGCCGTTTTAGTTGCATAGTTTACTAGTCTTCAACAATGGTACTAGACGATCTTTGACAAAACATCGCAATCGAAAGGCCCAAAGGAATTCCCTCCAAGCTCTTCGTCACCCCATGTCCTTGGTCCGCTCGGGCAAAAAGTACATGGAAGGACGTAAAGCCGGTTCCGTTTGCATGCTTTTATTGGGTTTCGTTTCTGCATTTCGCATTCTAAGACTGCATAGGTATACAATTGCATTGGAAAAGAGTAGGGCCAATCGTATCCATTTGTGGCATCTTTACTGATGCCAAATTTTCTGTGCCGAATATGCTTGGATTGATTTGGTGGCACAGTGGCACCACAGAGCATGCTGTGATTTCGTGCAAGCCTTGAAAACTCTTACTGTAATATCTTTTGCTACTTTGAAAGAGTTTAGAATATGTTGTCAGGAGTCACGGGGCGGTTGTGCATACTAGTGCGACATTCTTTCAAACAAGGACGATGAACAAGGATGTGTCAGGCTTATTTCAGCACTTCTGAAGCGCTGGGCTGGCATAATTAGTGCAACAATCTTTTTGGATCTTTTTGGTAATTATACAGATGTGCTGTCATTGGGACATGTGTCACCCATGTGGATTTCACAATGGCTCAGGAGTGACAAAGAATTTTGACTTGTATACATAGTATTTGCAGTTAGAGTCACCGATGGGCAGCAGCGTGCATGCTCATGCGTTTTCAGTGTGATAACTTGGGCAACCTGGCAATAAACACCTCTGGACTGGGCTTCTTGTCATGAACATGTGCAGCTAAGCTCAGAACACAACAGAACCATCGCTCTTCCGCGCGGCAAAAGCCCCGCTGGTGTGACACAAATCCACCACTCCAGCAGAAAGTTGGTCCCAAACTTCCAGAGAATCGCCACCACTATTCTCGTCACCCCAGGTGACTACAACCTATGCGGTGAAATGCGGTGAAGGCTGAACTTTTGGCAAGTGCTTGGACATGTTGGCATTGTCTTCTGCCCACTTCCATCAATACAGGCTTGCCCTGGAACCAAGAAACACCTTCCTTGGTTCTTGCTGCAAACGCACCACCAGTTGCACAAAGTTGGGCTACATCCTGGCATGAGTTTGAGATGTCGGAGATGTCATTTGAGACCCAGCCGGTGCATCTCTGCAATATGACCGGTGATGACCTGTGCTGTTGGATCCTCTTCGATAAACACGTGTGAAACATTGCAAAGTCCTCAAGCTGGTGAGCGACATCTGCTGAATCACCACCCCATGGACCTTCGCCCCAGGTCAGCACCTTGCACTGTGACCAGTCAATATTGGTCACCAACCCACGACTGATCCAGCTGCTGTTTTCCGCATATGGTTGCTTACCGTGGAAGTGGATTATATTTAAGAAATTTTAAGAACATATAGGTAGCTTCATGTGTGATTACTGTAGCAAACAGCTTCTTCTATGCCTGCTTGTCGCCATGCAGTTTTACCAATTGCAATTTTTCACTCGCTCCTGTTGCGGTCAAGGAGCGTGACCATCTGATCTCAAAGCCTGGCTTAAGCAATGACAAGCCTAAATGGATCTGTCATATCTTAGAGATGAACACCCAACACTTGCTATGCATGCGCAAGAGAATCAATCAAACAAACAATAACCCTTGGTGCAAGACATGTCAGGTTTATCACATGAACCGCTGATCTGTGTGCATACAATCATGAGGCCAACACAGTGTCAGTGCAAACGAGTGGGAAAGGGTAAGCGGTGATCAGGCTGATTATCAAGAAATTTATGCGTGCCGTTTCTTGTTGCTGGGCCTTCCAACGGTGTGCACTACAGCTAGAAATTTACAGAGTCCAAAATGAGACAATCATTTATACCAAATCTACAATTTCCCCATGATGTTTACAAGTCGATATGGGTGGTGCAAGCAACTAGGCGGCCAAGGTGCGGCACAGGACCGAGACGTGCCACACACAGACGTGATGTGGATGAGCTGCTGGTGACGATCATATGTATCCTTGCAGCGTTGCAAGCGAGAGGAGAAAATCAAATACCAAAAGAACAAAAAAAACCATGAAATCTCAAAAAAACTTTTCCACAAAGATAGAAGACGGAGTGATGCTCCAACTGGTTTGTCTTGACCACACCACTGAATTCGCTGCAAAGCATCTGCAGCAGCAAGCTTTTCGTCACCCCAAATGACCAGAGTTCCTGTTGCGCATTGCGCGATGCAACTCTTTACATGATATCTTGTCACTTTGAGACAAGTTGCACGATTTCACACGCGCATGCATGTATGTATACAGTATATAATTTATTATATGCAAATGATTTAGTGTGATACTATTTGAATAATTTACAATAATTTCAACATATTTCAATTCTTAGGCAGCAAGTGCTGGGTCACTTGGTTGCTTAAGACGGTTGTGGCCACGGCAGAGTTCCGATATGTTCCGATCATATCAGCTGGCGCAAACACTCTGATTTTGTGAAGGTAATCCTAGATTACTGCCTGCCACATATTGTCCACACCAATACCGTTGATCTATGCATATGTTGTAAATAAAATCAAAAAACCACTCGCACACACAAATCACACACACGCACACATATATCATATATATATACATACATACAGTAAACACCAGCGTTTTAAAGAGAATCACTTTCATCGACAAACATATTACATATATGCATACATTGCTACTTGAACACATCGTCATGATATGTATGTATGTATGTATGTATGTATGGTATCGTATCGTATGGTATTGTATTGTATTGTATTGATGTATGTATGTATGTATGTAATGTATGTTATGTATGTTATGTATGTTATGTATGTTATGTATGTTATGTATGTTATGTATGTTATGTATGTTATGTGTGTTATGTGTGTTATGTGTGTTATGTGTGTTATGTGTGTTATGTGTGTTATGTGTGTTATGTGTGTTATGTGTGTTATGTGTGTTATGTATGTAATGTATGTAATGTATGTAATGTATGTAATGTATGTAATGTATGTAATGTATGTAATGTATGTAATGTATGTTATGTATGTTATGTATGTTATGTATGTTATGTATGTTAT
>Ga0126342_10010791_pt1 | contig 16359 bp, 15 predicted proteins | sample Cyp1metagenome_FD_92528 | JGI IMG/M metagenome (GOLD analysis project Ga0126342, IMG submission 92528) | Coral microbial communities from Lord Howe Island, Old Settlement Bay, Australia - Cyphastrea 1 metagenome | ecosystem: Host-associated > Invertebrates > Cnidaria > Coral ... | reverse complement strand
TCAACGGCCTGTCCAATCTCGTTTGCATGTTTATCGGCAGAGTCGCCCATCAACTTTTCCAGATAGTCGACTCTGTCTCCCAATGTAGCATGCTGTTGCAAAGAGCCTTGGGAGGCAAAGAACTGCCAAAGCGGCTGACTGATGCTGAATTTGAGAAGTTCGAAGCTAAAGTCAAAGCATTTATGGGTCACCAGGGCTGAGCAAGAAGCTGTGATGATTCCCCAGCTTTTGATGGGCCTGCTCTACTTGGCTTTTCACCTGATGCCATACGAAGATATCGTTTTGATATCCTTTTGAAGCAAATGCCTAACTCTCAGGCTTTCAGTGGTGCATTACAGTGAGCTACTGACTTGCTTGAGCTCTCGAGCATGAGTCTCCTGAGTCTCAAAACGAGATAGTACTGACATCGCGTGACTGTTGGTTGGATGAAAGGTGGGCTCAACGTCGATTCCAGGCTTTGGACCAGCGAACCACCAAACTGCTGCTCCAAGAAAGCCAAACGGGCCTCTGCAATGAAGTCAAAAAAGATCTTCATTGAACGTCCTTGAACTGCCCACTAAGCTACTAAAATACAGGAGTGTCTTTTGGTGTTTGTCTCTTGCTTGGTCATTGTTCTCAGCAGTGAAGCACACAACTATGGGCATGGGATAATACACTCAATGCCACTGGATAATGAGCCTCGGTTTCCTTTTCTCTTCGATCATGTTCTTGTCCAAACCTTAGCTTGGCAAACCTCAATTTTGGCATGTAAAAACAATGTAAAATGTGAAAGAAACAAAATCTCGCCTACGGGCATTTCAGCACGTGGCTGTTTCTCGAGGCGCTCAAGCCTTTCCTGAATGCTCCCATGCAACTTCTCCATCCTGTCCAAACGTTTTAGCATGGAGAACCATTTTTTCCAGTCTCAAACATCTCAAACCAAACTGACTCTCCCTGGCAACTTTCACTCTGGCTTCGTGCTAGCGTTTATGTCAGTCCAGCCTGGTTGACATTTGTTCCTTCAACGTACCGTGCATGTCTTCGAGCTTGGAATGAGCTGCCTGGAGTCCCTGAAGCCGTGCGAACAAAGAACTTTCTCATACTTTCTCTGCTATTCTATCAAAGTGCCCACAGAATTAAAAGATGCTAAAGGCATCTAAAGGCAACAAACAACTGGTGGACAGCCTGCGAGTGCTTGTCCACTGATTCACCCAAGAACTTCTCCAAGAATTCGACACGGTCCCGCAGTGAATTTTGAGTTGCCTTGCCCAAAGCAGCCGAAGCGCACTTGAATTCTCTGCTTTCTACATCTTTCTAACCTCCGTCTCTAAGCATGTCATAAGGATGTCTAGGATGTCTAGGGTGCAGGCATCTGTCTCACATGCTGTGAGTCTTGAGTGCCTTCCAGCGATTCGCACAGTCTCCATGAATCCAGTCTGACATAGTGACATAGTCTGACCTTTTTCACTCTGAGGGCATGGCATTGTTTCCAAACGAGTGTGAGAAGATTGAATCTCCTTTGAATGTCTTTCAAAGGAGTCGCCAACCTTCGAACAATAGGTACGAGTCGGTACGAGTATCAGATTAGAGTCTATTAGAGCACCTATCCGAGGGTATCTGGATTGCACATCATCAGCCTTCCAAGGAAGACTTGATCACACCCTATCGAAAGTTCATAAAGCATCGTCTTTTCCCACCAGCTGTTCGATGTAGTTGAGGCGTTCAGCCACAGATGCATGATGGGCCTTGGAGGAGGGAAGCCGAAACATGGCGAAACAGTTTTCGGCCTTCCAGTCTGGATTGGATTGACCCTACATAATATCGTAAAGATTCGTAAAGTATCTAAAAGTCATACGTAATAAGAAGTGATTCACAACCTGCAGCGTGTCGTCGTCATAGTCTGCCTTTTATAACGTTTGCTTTCTCATGAAGGATACGTACGTCGCTAGAGTCAGAGATGCCTTGCCTCGCGGACTTTGCTTTCGTCAGCAAGCCTGGCGTGGGCTGATTTGGCCTGAGTGCCCCAGTTTGCATGGCTGACCACACATGAAAGAACTGAATCAAGATATTCACAAATGAAACATCGGCCTGAGTTCAGAAGACCAAACTGAGTCCATGCATGAATCACCCTAGCTTCACGTTTATTTGTTGTTTTTTCTGCAGTGTTTGCTTTTATCTCAAGAACCTGTCCTGGTCTGGGCGCGCCGCAGATTCGAGGTCTTGGGTATGACGTTCAACTGACTCGCCCAGCATGCGCTCCAGGTAGTCCATCCCTCGGATCAATCTGTGACGATTCCGACTAAAGTTGACCTTGTCAACCTTCCACAAAATTCGACAATCTCCATCATCTTAGACTATGTTAGATCTAAGTCAGGTGACGTTACATGATGTTAGAAATTAGGTGATGTTAGATGATGTTAGATGATGTTAGGTGATGTTAGCTGATGTTAGATGATGTTAGATGATGTTGGATGATGTTAGATGATGTTAGATGATGTTAGGTGATGTTAGCTGATGTTAGATGATGTTAGATGGTGTTAGAAATTAGGTGATGTTAGATGATGTTTAGATGATGTTGGATGATGTTAGATGATGTTAGATGATGTTGGATGATGTTAGATGATGTTAGATGATGTTGGATGATGTTAGATGATGTTAGATGATGTTAGATGATGTTAGATGATGTTATATGATGTTAGATGATGCTAGATGATGTTAGATGGTGTTAGATGATGTTATGGTCTCATGGAAGATCTTGGACAATTGGATGATCTTCGTCTTTCCTTTGATGTCATCCTACTTGCCTTGCTGACGGTGTTTTGGAACATTGAGGCCCGGTCGCTTTTGCGCCGATGCCATCATTTGCTCCTGTGACGTCAACTTAGCCTGGCACCATTGAAGTGCCAGTTCTGGCTCTGGCTATACAAGCTTGAACTTCCAATTGTGTGCAGAAATGTAGAAACATCAAATGAACCAAATACTTGGAAAGCCATCAAGACTTGCTTCTTCTTTGATCTTTTCTTGGCCTTCTGTTCTCTCATGTCATTCTGCAGAGGTGCGAGGTTGGACGAAAGGCCGATGCCCAGATTCTCTTTCAAAGCAGAAACCTGTCCGAATTCATGGGCGCTTGCCATTGCTCAACACTTGCCTATCAAGTTGGTGTTTGGTCTCATGGCGATTTGATGCAATTTGCACCAGCTGCATCATCCGGCTGTGCCTCACCCTGCAAGACCGCCAGGTCACGTATGAAAATTGCAGTTTGTTCCCGGATCAATCGAAGTTGCGACTGATGCAACTCCATCTCCTGCCAAGTTAGTGCAGTTAGTGATCAAAATGGATGAAACAACTTGCTGGATTCACCATGGTCCTTCTGATCCAGACTTTCGATTTCCTTCTCCCATTCTTCTTGACGTCGCCCGACTTCGTCCACACCGAGCCTGCCTCAACAGTATGGTTGAACGAATCAAATGTGCACTGAACACTGACGAGCGTTGCTGCGGTTTGAAAGCGGACTAGCGTACCAAATTGGACTTGTTTCTTGCCATACGTTGCCATACTTTGAAATACTAATGTCTTGCACGTTATTATGTTTGAGGGCGAAAACCTCCATTTCCAAGGGAACACCGTCCAGACTTCAAAATAGGATGAATTTATATGAATTTTAACTGCCACGCCGGGCCACGCCTGCCACCGTTCTATTCAAAAGATTTGGGAAGGCAAAGTGTTTTCGTGTCGCTGTGTCACTGTGTCCGTTTAAAGGCACCTTTGCACTTGCCTTAACAAACGTGCTTTACAAACATGTTTTTTGTAGTCGTGCCAAACAGATCCAAACAGATATTAATTCTCTTTCAACCCACCAGTCTACAAGCCTGTCAAAGAGCTCAACCGGTGTGCATTCCACACCAGGTAAGTTGCAAAGATTCTAGGTATTATATGGTATTATGAGGTACTGTGCGACTCTAATCCCTCAATCTCTTGCTGCTATGCACATCAACAAACAGAGATTCCCAGGCCATTGACGTATCATGTGAATTTATGCCATCTGTATCCATCTGTCACAGGGCCCTTGAGCACCGACCAAGACCAACAAAATTTATCAGCAGCATATCAGCAGCGACTTCAATATCAAGCAGCTGTATGAACGACTTCCCCAAAACGACTGAACAATCAAACAATCGGATCAAAATGGACATGGACCAGAAAAGCATCGACGAATCGACAAAGTCCACAAGTATAAAATCCCACCGCTGGAATGTAGCCTTGAACTACACAGGAATGTAGCCTTGAACTATGGCAGGAGTAAGTGTTATCCAAATACCAGACTATATAGGGTGAAAAACAAACGCCTCATGACCATCCATAAGTTGCAAACCAACTTGATCCATCTCCACAAAACTTATTCCCACCTGAACCGAAGGCGAGTCTGTCTCCAAAGCCCTCAGTTCAATCAAGCAGTTGGCAAGTGATTTGACATGACTCGACATCGACATTTGCCGGCAGCATCTGGCAGCATCTGGCAGCTGTTCCCAGTTTTGGGCTCCCATGGGCTCCCAGCTGTTCCAGATGTTCTCGCTGATGCAGGTGAAGACATTGGGACTTCAACCAGCGGAGCACTTGATGAATGTTCGCATTTGAGCAAAGCTGAGGAATGCCAAGTGGCTTTATCGGTTGAAATCCACCCCTGCAAAGTCTCTGAGGATAAAGTAAATCCGTTGCTGCAAAGCTGCCAAACATGCTGCACATATCCAGAAATGCTTGCCGTATCTCGTCGTGAAGCCTTTAACCTATTGAATTAAAAGATTCTTAGGATCTCCACGTGTATACTTGGCTAACTAAGGAGCAATCTATAGTTGCCTTGAATATCGTGAATGTAACTTGCTCCAACGTCTCAACCGTTCTGAGCAAGAGATACGAACCAACAAAAAGGAACCAACATGTTTGCGCTTCTGCTTTTTCGAACGTTCCCGCTGTACTTTGCTGGGATCATTCGCTGCTATCCATGCTATCCTCCACGTGCCAGAGTGTCTACTTACAATTCACGATTGCTTTCAAGAAATCCATAACACGCATCAGAAACGATTATAACATATTGTAACAGCGGTCCTCGTCATTGGCTACCCAATGATCCTCCTCATCCTCCTCCTCCTCATCATCATCGCTGACTCGAAGGCTTTCATCGCTGACTCGAAGGCTTTTTTCGTCCTCAAGTTTGTCAAAATATCTTTGGCAAATTTGATAAGCTAAATTCCTGGACAATGTTCATTTCCCATTTCAAACATAGCTGTACATAACCCCCGATAAGCCTAGACATAGAAGCTCAAGATGGCTTTGCGACAACATTCGCATGTCTTCACAAATAGATTAGCAATACATAGCGGAGTCCCGGCACCCATTCCTCGAACTCTGCCTCTTTCTCCTTCTTGTCTTTCCTCTCTTTCTTGTCTTTGATCTGCCGGCCTTCTTTTCTCGCTTTTTTCTCCTTTTTCTTCTTCTTTTTCTTTTTCTTTTTCTTCTCCGCCTTCTTCTCTGCCTTGTAGGCTGCGACAACCTGTACAGGTTGCAAGCATGGAAATTGTATATATTGTCACTTGCAACTAGCAACGTAAGAAAAATCACTCGCAAAGAGAATGCACTCATTGAATTCTTCCTCTCTGTCTCATCGTATCTGTCATTCATCTTTCCAAACTTAATAGCCACAAGTTGCCAAACTTGTACCTTCTGCACGAAAGCGGCATCCATCCGCAAGTAGTCTTGCGGCCGTAGTTTGTACGTTAGGTCACCCTGCATTGTAACAGAGTCACACAGCAATCAAATGAAATCAAAAGTTTGTCTTGTCCAGCAACACATTTGCACGAGACCATGTGTATGTGGTACTTTGATATGTAATATGTACATGAATAATAAATTGAAGTACGTACATGTATTGCGTGTGTACAACTGTGTATGCGCCTATATGATCCTGGTCCTACTAGTATGCGGCATGCGTTTTTTTATTAAGGCCTGAAATGAATTGTGCTGCTAGCAGTACTTCAACGCCTTGCCCTTGGCTCCCTTCAACTCTGAGAGGAAAAGGTCAGGTCGCCAGGCTGGGTCCTGCGAACAGACACCAAGTTAAATGGCGAGCACACCCATTTTTTGCAAACCAAACAAATAGCAGGAAGACGCCAAAAGGAACATACAACAATTATAACACATATTGGACCTGACTATTTATACCATTTTCCGAAATTTATCTACGGCAGCTCCTTGACCACATCACAATCAGTTGGATTCAGTATCAGGAGCGTCCTTCCCATTTGCAAGTCTTTCCAAGAGGACATCCTGCGAAGACTCTCACAGTAGCTCTCACAGCTCAAACATACACAAGCATTCAACTAGATTGCTCGCAGAAGCTTGAAGAGTTGCATCCTCCTTCTTCGAAGCATTTGCCTCTCGTTCCTTGAAAACCAAAAGATATTGAAAATTATTGAAAGATATTGCAAGCAGTTTCGCTTTTGAAATTGGTCGAATAGCAATCTGAGAACTGGGCGACTTCAAATTGGTTGATGACATTGCTAGTCACCTTGCTGCAGCATACATCAACCACTTGCCAAGCGCGAAGTTGGCAAATCACCCTGATTCGTTTTGAATTTCCACACAAAAAGGGCACCCGGCCTCTGCTCCTTCCGGCACTTTGGTGACTTGTCTGACCTGGCAACGAATGAAAAATAAACTAACACTGCAGCGAATGGCATGGAAACTTCAATGCCTTGTATATCAGCATCTAACAAGTTGATTGCTGTCCATGCATGTCTATGACATGATTAAGAGTTGAATCAGGTAGAATATGCTCCCCTTCGTCTTACCATAGTTTCACTGATGCTACTTGCTAAAACCAACATAATTCAAAGGTCCTGAAGATCATGATATGGACCGTTGAAGATTACATAGCCTTTGCAAGCTTATGTTTTTTGAAAAATTGCGTTTCGAAGAAGTGTCAGTATCCTCAACAATAAGCTTGAAAGAAACTAGGAGAATCAGAACAAACACTACCCGCTACCCCAAACCTCCCATAAGACTGTTATGTATGTATGATACCGGGGGATACCGGGGGTAGGTTGTGTCATCTTGAGGTTTTCAAACATGTCCAAAAATAATTCCAGTCACTAAGAGTGGCTGTTTCCCAGTCAAACATTTGGAACTGCACGGCGGGACTTCCTTGAAATTGTACTGCCCTTACTTAATTGTTCTTACACTGTCGGACTTGATAAGTCAGTTTGGGCATGGGCATTTTTCCCATGCAACTCTCAAACATTCAGCATTCACTGCTATGATACTCAGTTCCATGAAAAGGGAAACCATACAGTACCGTGTTTATCACCTGTCAGCAGTTAGTGGCAGTTCATCACGAGCACACGGGAACGTGTAGATGTCATAGTTGAAACAGCTGGCTTCAGCATTGCCACTTTGATCTCAAATCATTGTTCCGCTGTGAAATGCTGTGAATCATAGTGGACTGGTCCTTGTTCCTCTCAACTGCCTAATGGCCTAATGTTGGCCTGATATATCCTAATATACTAACTTGCTGTTTGACCTGTTTGACTTCTTGCGGATGTTGTCCTGGAAAGCTTCAGTTTCTCTTGCCAAAGCAAGTTCAGGCTAGACATGCACATATCCAAAGGTTATATACCATGTTCAATGTTCACAAACATTACTCAGAGTCAAGCAGACATATTATTGTGTGAGGTATCACTCTCGAGACGACTGCTGTTTGTTGTCCAAGAAATCTTTTGGGCTTCGCGGTTTGGCTCTTGATTGGTTCAGTGTGTGCAGCAGATATACTTCCTGAAGTTGTCTATTCAGTATGTGCTGCTTGAGTTGTGGGTCGGTTTGGAAGGTCTCCGTCACTGACATCACAAAGGCTAAGAGGCAAGGCCTACTCCAAGTGACTTGAAAAACCATGGAAGCAGCTGTGACCAGGGACAGGATGGACAGGAAAGCTAAGTCAGTGACAACGTCGCCTTTTCTGCTCTTCAATGAAATGGTGCAGCGGCTGCCTTTGTCCTGAGTCCCACAATCTCCAGCCTGCTGGATTGAGAATCATTGCTGCTACACTATCTACACTTCTACAAGTTGAAGTTCACTTGACCGTTTCCCAGAAAGTGTCCTGAATTTCTCTCTCCTTCCAGAGATCCACTTTCTCATAGGCCTAGCAGTTCAACAGCCCATGGATTGACGCTTACTCTCTCAGGAGCAGTGGGATACCTTGTTGCGGGAGAGTGCTTGACCCAAGACGGACTCCAACGCCATCGCTCTAAGAGTAGCGTCGTCACTCCAGGGCGCAGGAGTAGCCGAATTAATTGCAAAAAATCGTTCATTTTGAACTTCAAAGCAGCGGAAATGGATTTGGGGAAATGGACTTGGGAAGCTGAACCGCCAAAACCGGTAAAAAAAGGTTGGAAATGAATGTGCTGGTCTTTAAGGAACGCTCGAGATACACAACAGAGTCACATTTCATCCTGGTTCGGACAAGTATGGGTACTTGAAGCAGCTCGAAAATGCAACTTTTGCTGACTTCTGCGCATCCAATGAAATTGTGGATGCAAACTTCAAACTGCAGCTGAGTTAAATTGAGCTACCTACATCTACTCGACATACTGCATCTGTCCTCTCTGCTGAAATGGGGTGAAACCAACATTGGCGTGTCATGGCGTGGCTTTCCCTCAAGGAAAGACCAGTGAGCCGCTCCGATCCAGAAGTCCCTGCAAATCTTCATAGTAATCCTCATTTTCTAACCACTTGGGATCCACCTCAGTTGCAACTGAAAAAACTCTGCTGTGAACAGCGCAATCCTCCAAAGTGTTCAGTCAAGTTGCTTGAATTTGAAAATGAAGCTCAACTGGCCTGGGCATTGAGTGGAACTGTAGTACAGTCGCATACCCAGACTAGGAAGATTGGAAAGTCCAATGTTTGTATTACACTTTGCCTGGATTGCAAAATACATCAAGCTGCAAAAAACTGCAAGTGAAAGAGGCAGATTCGCCTACCAAAATTCACCATCTCAGAGATCTCGCTCTCTGCCTCCTCTGTGATTTGGGGCAGCCTCAAGAGGAGACGGGGCCAAAGGAGAGCAAGAGAGGAACGACCTGAAACAACTGAAATCCCCTGATCTTGTACTGTAAACAGTGCTTGCTTTTGCTGATTGTTGTCATTTCAGAGAGGACAAACTCGCAGAAAAATATCAATGGGATACTCAGCAGTGTGCAACACACACATTTGAGGTAGTTTGAGCGTCAAAACTAGCTGTGCCAAACAACTTCAAAGGACATGAAAGGCTTTGTGTAAACAAGAGCTGAGCACAGCTCCAGTATCGGACAATCCGTCCTTGGCCCTCTTTAGTGACAACCACCTGAGCCACCCAATTTACTCTCTGGATGCTGCTGACAAGGGAAGGTACTGGAAGGCAAAGAATCTTCAGTCCTTTTAGTGGTCTAGTCTATTCACGTCTAATGATTTTTGATCTCGGCCTCGCACCTTTTGGCCCAGCAAAAGCTTTCCATCTGGCTCCTGCCGCCAAACTGCGTTGACCACCTGCCACGCCATTGGTGTCTCAGTCCGAGACTTGTTGACAGAAATCTGAGTGCGTCACTGTCAAGTGATAGGGAACTTCTTCTCGCAAAACGCGGAACCTGGCCATCAGTGACTGAAGAACAACTGTGGAAACGGTCTCTGGTTCTTCAGATCCACTTCCTAGGAGTGAAATCCAGCATGAGTGTATCAAAAGCAGTTGTAAAGTTAATCACTTCAGAGTTCCAAATACTGCAACTCCTGACAAATGCTAGAGTTCAGTGTAATGGTTTCCTGTTTACACAAGAAAGAAAAAAGGCAGGGTTGCAGCTTCTCGCGAGTTATCTCAGATGCTACGACGCGAGCAGGGACATCGCTGATGTTCTCCAACGGGTAGATAGGACTGCCGCGAAACCGGCAAAATGAAACGCTGACAGTATGCCATTTCATACAATCGATGGCACGTTGAAACAAAAAGAGTGAATGCTGCGAGGCAGCTGCTGAAAGGCCTCTGCTTTGGAAGGTTCTCACAAAGCCACCTTGGCGATTTGCTTGATTTTGCTTGTATCAGGTGTAGATGAAGCCCAAACTTGCAAAATTGGTTCAAAAACATACAAAAACGCCAATGTTGCGACTGCACTTCAATACATATTCTAATTCTGGCATCTTCTCACAGTCTTGCCCTCCTGTCAGCTGTCCAAATATTTGGTTTGGTGCCTTTTGATCGGAGCCAATGACGCAGGATCTTTCAGAACCGATGTTGGCCAAAGGTTCTCCAAAATGTCCTGTGCTGCGAGTCTGCACACACGCTCCAAGTTGCACTCCAAGTTGCAAGCATCTGTGGGCGCACACACACACAAGCTTGATCGGACCTCTCCGTCTTTGGTTGTTCCCAAGTCGCTGGAGATCTGCTCCTGTTGATGCTCACACTCAAGACTTTGTGAAAATCGAACAATTGACAAGAGCTGCAAAGGAGGAATGCCAGTCTAAAGTGCATGTACATTGAAGGGCAGCAAAATATTTTACTGAAGACCCATCGTTGAGTGCTCCAGTACTGCATCCAACAACCCCCGCAACCCAAACCACTAGCTCCCTCATCTTGAGAGTGAACTCTTCCACATTGACGTCCATGTCTCTCAAAATGTCAACCTTGTTCAAGACAACGCTGACCTTGGGGGATGCGATCGCGAAATCACTGTACCAACATGTACTAACTCATCGCAAAGCCCGTGAAGATACTCCGAAGCATTTCGAAAGTGAAAAATGATGAGTGTGGACAGTGTGGGCCCTGCGATTCGAAGCTCCAGAGTTGCCCCTAGTGACTTAGTGACTTTGTGATTTAACATTGGCCCAGCCTTCATGTTTGCTCTCTTCAGTTTTCGCAGAAAGGAAAGCTCCTCTGCAAGTTCGGGGTGCAACCACCTCAAACAGACGCTATGACCGCTATGGACCGCTATGAAAGCAGATGATGTGAATTTTGTGAAGCTGTGGCACGTGGACCAGCATCTCATGACATTACATAGACAACTACATAATTGACAGAGACACTGCTGAGAGATGGACCAAGCATCTTCCACAGGAGCTCCAATTGCAACTCCGTCCAGCTCTGGACCTCAACATGATGTGCTTTAGCTGAAGTGGATCAAAACAAGATAGTAATGAGATGAACAAAATGGAGTTCTTGCAAAGTCACAAGCACAGTGGCACAAGGAGATGCCTTTTGCCTTCAATCTCCTAGCTGCTGGAAGTTAGATTGCCATTTCGTTGAAGCCCAAAACTAGCACCAGAAGTCTTGAATAAACATCCCCTAGCCAGTGGCTTCCTATGCATAGCAATGTTCCTGGGCGCATTCCTGGAAAGGTTAAACATGGAGCTAGAAAGGGAAGGTTGAGGAGAAAGCAAGGAGGCATGTAGTCGCCGTACATGTAGCACTTTGCAGCATCCAACACCCAGAAGACAGCATCAGAAGCCTGCAGTATGTAAATTCCGCAAACGGTTCAAACATGAAACTTGTTCAGTACAACATGCAGAAACTTCCGATTTCCCAAAGCAGGCCTTGGTTTGCTTCCACGCCGTCTTGACCATGGCCTTCGCAAATACAAAAACGCGCAGAGCCATTAAATTTATGTATTCCTCTAAAGAGCTGCAGCGTTCCAGCTGTCAACTCAGTCCTGCCTTGTGCATGCGGTTCTGTCGGAACAAGCGCTTGCGCTTATGCCTCCCATCTCCAGCGAAGAACACCCAATACTCAATTACCCCTTGAATCAGACTAGAGAGTCTCAAGCAATGAAGCCTGCCTGAAACCAAACTCGGAGACTGTCTGTCCAGTTTCCATGATACCAGCAGTGTCTGCAAATACCGCCTCAAAATCAGATCAAACAGCCAAACATGCTTTTGCGAGGAGTGAAAACCTACTGCAGCCAAGTGATGGGCCTGCCGCTCTTGTCCTATCTATAAGAACCTATCCCTACGTCGGGGTTGGAGAATGTCCCAGTGGTACGCAGCCTGTGTGGTTGGCGGCATGTCAGGTCTTGGGGCCAACAACGCCAAGCCTTGCAGGTCGGAGATTGGAATCCTGCAGATCCCCACAGCAAAAGGGCTGACAGTTTGAGACTCTGAGGTACTGACCTAGGATTCTTTGTCGTGTGGTTTGTGGCTTGGGAGAGACGATCGACACCTGCACCAAAGTCTGACCACTTGTTTTGCACCTTCAAAAAGGTTATCCCGTATAGTTATACAGTTATACCATGTTATATATAATAACAATGTTATGTATACTCCCTCTTCAAATAAATATGATACCAACGTTGAATCTCTTTTTGAGCCTTTTTCATGAATTGTCATGTGTTCTTTGTTCATTGTTTCAAGTCCTCAAACTGTGGTGCGACTCATGAGGCATAGGGTCTCTTAATCTCTATCTTTCACGACAGCGGCAAGTCCTTGATGCAGCCGAGAAAAACGTACTCGAACAGAGTTCTTCTCCCAAAGTGCACGATGTGTATGGCAGTACATAAGAGCAAGATGGAGCAAGAGTAACCAGGTGTTGTGCACTTCGTTCGTCTATTTGGAAAGGCACTGTTCCCAATTCTTAAACTTTCTGGGAGTCGAAGATAGACATGAACCGACTGTATTCCACGAGCATCAAACAGGTATCAAAACAAACAGCGACAGGGAAATGTGCTCACAGTATCACACTTTTTGACCGTGGAACAAGATTTCCCAAATTATCCCAACTATCTTGGACAGTGGTGATCCAGACCCAAGATGACCCAAGCCTTCATGCCGACAAGCTCGTTCACCAAAGATGATTTGCCAGAATTGGGAACGCCAAGCACAGCAACTTGCCCGCTGCGATCAATTTGCTGGATGTCTATGGCCTGCATCAGTGTATCAACATCTGTTGACAGATGCCAGCTGAAAATGTGTCTCCATCTTTTTCAACTGGCCTGGGGGTCTTCTTCCACAGGCTCAATGGCTCCTTCATCGACCTACAAAATGCATCAAAAGGCTATAAAACACTATCACTATGACCACTATGAGTCCAAGTAACTACAGAATACTTGCAAGATCTTGCAAGGCACTTGCAAGGAATCAATGATCAAGAATACTTCTTGTCCCTGCTCCCTGCCTCACTCGGCTGACTTTCTAGCGATTGAGGCTTTGAGGCCTGCCGGCAGAGTGATGAGATGATCACCGAACCTTTTGGTGACTGGAATTTAACTGTCGATTGGCTGGTCACACAAAAACATACGCAAAATACCAAAGAGATCCGCGGAGAATGATTGGTTGGCAGCAAAAGAAGCTGCCAGTACAGCAGGCTGAAAACAACATTCAATGTTTTGTTGGCTTGTTGTAATGAGGTCTCCTGTGTGACCTCTTCAGCCACAAAGGGAATCAGCGATTCAAGAGCCAAATTCCAAGAGCCAAGAGCATAGTCCGGGCCTCAAAATCTGAAAATAGGGTCCCCAAAAATCAACTGGTGAAAATCATCATGTTCCCATATTGCCACATATTTTCCAAATTAAAACAGCGATTTGGAGGGCATAGTTTCCATAAATATGTTTCCATGACTTCAAACCATCCAATCGTTGCCTCAAGATCTCGAAGCTCGCTGATCATGGCCTCTAGCTCGGTGCCTGCCACTTCACCAAGGCCTGCACGTTGCACACTGTGCACAGCGCGCCAGGCAAAGGGATCCACCAAAGCCATCAAATTAATAGGAACTTATAGAAACCATTAGGAACCAATTGTCATTAAGACCCAATAAGATCAGTTCAACATTAGTTAAACCATGTTAAACCACTCTAAATCAGTCTCAATTCGAGTAGATTCAAGAGTATCTCATATCCAATCCCTAGTTTTGCAGTACTTTTAATTAGAAAAGAACATCCTCACCACAACGCAAGGCCTGAAGCATCATCATCCAAGGCGTCCCTGGCGCCATTGGAACGACAGTGGAAGGAAGTTCTGGGGGGTCATCTACCGTTGTTTCTGGGCACATGTTTCTAAACCTTGGGAACTTGGGGCTGGAATTTTCCCAATTTCAAACCATGACAAAACCATCTCACGCAGTGTGGCGACTCCGTGCCAGCCTTCCAAATGCTTTGGCCATGCGAACGGATGCTTCAGGTTGCCTGCCTCAGTCCGTGAAGTCCAGCTGTCGCTGTGTCTCCGTTGAATTGCCAACTTAGCTTTTCACTCTTGCGCCATCTTGACCTTGCAACTTTGGCACCATTTGAATTCATTCACTTGGCTTCATTCGCTTCATTAAGCGTAACAGATCCCAAGAATGTCTGCAAATGTTTCGCCCGGCTCCGTTCCATATTTTGCCCGCTTTCTGCAGTTATGATGGTTTGTGCTGGACTTTACTCAAAGAAATTGGCGGATTATCTAGTTGCAGCACCTTCACATAGCTTTGATCTTGGACTCACATTGCTCTTGACTCTGAACCTGAGACTGCTGCGCAATGACTGACAAACCAAGCGCGGTCTGCGGAATGCATCCACCCACGCGATGAGCAGCAACTCCTGGTCTTGCATGCCTCGATTCAAGGCAGAGTTTGAGACTTGTGAAGCTGTCAAAGCAAGGGTTCTGGGGCCGAAATGATAAATCCATGTGGTCCATAGTCTGTTCTATTTTCTACCTCTTGCCCTGACCTTTCACTGGTCTTCAAGTTTCCCATCCACACAAATCCGAAGATTGGTAGTGCATATATATATATATATATATATATACATATATATATATATATATATGTGTGTAGGTTGCATCGGTTGGTGGTCTCTCAAGCCGCACCAGCTGAATCCAATAAGCGGCTGGCATCGGAAAGGTCAATGCCCCAGCCGTACATCTGTTGCCAGGTGCCACTGGCATCCATCTTGGTCCAGGAATGTCCATTGCAATACAGTGAAGGGAGAACGAAGTGCTTCTGGGCTTGGGAACACTTGACTGTTTTCACCTGAAAGTCACGTTTCAAAAGAGAGTTGAGACATGCTGCAAGAAAACAATAAATGCTTACGATTGTACTTGTTTGAAGCGACTAATGCTTGCTGAACATGTTTGGATGTTGCCTGAATCTCTTCCTCTTGTGAACACAAAGTTTCGACACATTTGGTGGTCTAGTGACTCTAGCGACTCTAGTGACTCTAGTGACTGGTTGAGGTTCTTCGACAGCTGCATTGACTCAAAGCTTTGGAGCCAGCTGAAAGGTGGGCAACCAGCTGCTAGTGGGGTCTAAACGTGTGCAACCAGGTCGCTTTGGTTGGCTGGAAACTGGAAACATATTATGCAAGGAACCGTGCCAGGTTGAGTGGACTAACACTGAAACAAACTTGCCCTAAAACATAAGAAACAAATCATCAAACAAGAATGGTAGAGTTCCAAAGAAGCTCCTTGAAGTCTTGTATCAGCTCACCAAGAGTCTTACTGTCAACTGTCTTTCCGCTAACATCCAAAGATTTTGGGCACTACTACTTTTGGCTTCAGCAGCTTCAGAGATTTTGCGTGGAGCAGGGCACTGTGCGGTCTCAGTCTCTTTGGACTGGAAGGAAAAACTTCATGCCTGGAGCTTCAAGATCTGAAAGTGCTTGCACCTTCCAAAGCTTACGGATCAAGAACACTCTCCTGGTTACATCCTGCAGCAGAATCTGGAAATCTCCTCCCTGCGTTGAACCCATCACTGCCTTTGTATTTACGAGGAAAAAAAACATCCCAAGTTCAGCCTCGCGCCTCTGCCCAAGCTAACTACCACTTCGATCGGCGTCCTGAGTATGACATGAACCTCCTACAATGCTACAAGGTTCCGACTTGTTCTTCATCGTTTGTGTGCTTTGCACAGATTTGAGATTCGTTCAACAAAGTGCAACAGTGCTTAAAATGAGCCTCCACCAAACTTTGCAGCTGCTTGATCCTCACTCATGAAGTATCCTGTTCAAGCCGGCATGGGCTCCATATGCTCCGGGTCTTCATGAAGTGAATGAAGCTTGACTCATCACAGCGGAGCCTTGTTCAAACCATCGTCCAACTTGTTGAGCTACGCTCAGCTCAGGATCCTTGCGTTTTAGCCAATCCAAATGACGGAGGACATGTCCACGACAAAGTGCATTGGCGGCTGCCAATCAATGCAGCTGAGGCGTGCTCCCAATCATTGCTTGGAGGTGCATCATTTTGCACCTCAGATTCCAAACAATTTCGAGCCCAGGGAGATAACACGTATGAATTGGAAACGGGATCGTTAGTGCCCAACTTTTACCACGGCAGCGCGGTATGACTCAAGGGCCCTAAAGCCAAATGTCAACGGGGGCATGTGATCACTTGGCTATACAAAATATACAT
>Ga0126342_10010790_pt1 | contig 16360 bp, 20 predicted proteins | sample Cyp1metagenome_FD_92528 | JGI IMG/M metagenome (GOLD analysis project Ga0126342, IMG submission 92528) | Coral microbial communities from Lord Howe Island, Old Settlement Bay, Australia - Cyphastrea 1 metagenome | ecosystem: Host-associated > Invertebrates > Cnidaria > Coral ... | reverse complement strand
GTATGATTCTCTGGTGCTCTAAGTGATCCACTTTTTTGGTGCTCTAAGTGATCCCATGGTGCTCTAAGTGATCCGGTGCTCTAAGTGATCCACTTTCCGGTGCTCTAAGTGATCCCTTAACCCAAGGGAACCAGGTTTACTGTTGTTTAATTTAATAAAGTATTGGATTGGCGTTGAAATGAAACCTTGCTGGTGTGTAGGTGGCAGTAGATAAATCAAATGTGCATGCAAGCAACATCAATGTTTTCTTTTCGATGCCGAGACAAATGATGTGAACCCTTTTGGGAGAAACCGGATTTGGTGGCTATGTTTTGTCGACGGACCCATCTCTGAATTTTAGGCGTGAAAACCCGTGAATTTTCACCCCCAAAGTAGTGCATTGAAAAATCACATTGCCAAGAAAACAGCAATACCCATTGTAGATGGCGGTGGATTTCGCGGTTTTGGCTCCAAAGTTCCAATTTTCCCATTTGGAACACACATTTTTTTCGGCGGCAAAAAAAGTGCGAAGCAGACAACGGTGAGTGCGAATCATATCAAAAACTCACAATTGAAAAAGTAAACATGGGGTATACAACACAACAATGATAAGTGTATACAAGTGGCGCTCAAAAAGTAGATGACAAACCATAGTGGTGTTTCACTCAACTCCATGAAATTTAAACGTTGAAATGTTTCCCATCTTGGACATCATTCATGACCTTGTGCCAATTGGGATGTCACAGCTAGGAATTAACCCACCATGTCTAACCAGCTGCAACCAAGGTTTGTTGAATCTGTCATTTTGTGAGTTTTCTGTCACATTTTCCAACCTCAACTGCAGTTGTTAAAGAAAAGTGAATGACCACGGACCGAGATTTTCCTTACAATTTGGCAATCCAAATCAAATTTCTTGCAAAAAACGATAATTTCAATCGATTTTGGGTCTCAATTTTGTTGGTTGCAACCCGAATTATACGGGCAAAATTCAAATTGCATGTGCAGTAATTTTTTTTGCATTTTTGTTATGTTATAGGTGGTTTTGAAAGCTATCAGACCCAAAACTAGGTGGAATTGGAAGGAAAATCTCGGTCTGAACATTGGAACCAGTGTATAGCGGCGGCATGTCCTGGCTGGGAGGCTCAGAAAACAAAACGTCCGGTGACCCCCTTGGCATGTGACAGACACAAATTGAGATTGGAATGTTGCTTTACAATCCACACAAATATCAATGTTGATATACAAATTAAATCAAAACTTTGATATTTACACACATATCAATATATCTAATGCTAAACCAAAACAAAAAGCAGAGATATTCACACACATATCAACAAGTACAGGGATTCACCAATCGATTGATGAACCCCGGGATGTTTTTTTTGTTTTCGGGCGGGTGTGTACCATTTGAACAGACCCAGGGTTTATTTTTCCGGGGTTGACAATATAATATGGATCATTTAGTATAGGAAAATATGAGAACATACTAAACTTCATTAACGCCCATAAAACTAGAATAATAAACATATTAAAATCAAAACATATCGAATGGCAATTCGCTTTGTTTTTTCCATGGCAATTCGCTTTGTTTTTTGGGTTCCTACAGGTGAATTTTTCACCGATCATCAGGTGGACTGCGATCTCGAAATGGTATGGTTCAAAACTATTTACCGTATCATTAAACTATAACCTATATACATATTATATACATATTAGTATTGCTAAACACTCTTTACCCATTTTTTTTTAAAAGGGTGATATACCAGTTTGGAATGGGCATATATTATTTAGCACACACCAATTGGTGGGTCCATTGACAGCCTATTTTGCACTGCACCTGGCGGGATGTCGGATGCAATTTTTTTCTGGTTTTCACATAAAGGATCGATGTAACATTGATTTTACATGTCTGTTGGGTAAATTTGGCCACATGATCGACTTCAAAAAAAAATGGTGGGTATCGGTATAGGACCCTCAGATAGACTCAAACAAATCAAGTATTTGTGACGCTCAAAACGGATGTGACATTTCTCGTTTTGAGTCGCGACCTGTGCGGGAAGTATTGGGATGACCCCCAAATCAACGGGTTTTTCTTTTAAACACCCAACATTCTTTGGATGAATTTGGGATCCCCCACTCTAAGAACATATTTGTATATATGATTATACAGTTATGCATGTATTATATTTACGCAATGTTATGCATATGTATCTATTATACTTTGTACGTTTGTCCCAAACCACAAATCCTATCAACTTCAGGCCTCATGCCCCGTCACCCCGTTACCCTTCCAAGGGAATGGCGTAGCAATTCCTGGCATGGCTGGGAGAATCGCTGGAGTTGTTCGAATAACTGGAGCCGATGGCAGTCTGATTGGTACGACAACCAAGGTCCAGGGAGATTAAGTGCAGGATTGCGATTGCTGTGGGGTTTGTTTCGGTTATGCCTTGTCAAGTTCAAAAGATGAATGACATCTAAAAATGAACTGCTGGAATCTCAACGAACGAGTGCCTTAGGTTTGATCATGTTTCCATGGCCACTTTTTGGTTTTTCAGAAATCCGAGTTCCTGCAAACTGTTGCTGATTTGTCAAGAAAGATACACATACATACTATGGCCCATAGTACATGCCGGCTATGCAAGAACTTCAGGTATAGTGGTTATCCAAGTACTAGTCATGATTTTGTAGGACTCAGTACTTCTCCCAAACTCAGTTGCAAGTTCTTCTCCAACGTTTCTTTTTTTAATGTTGTCGTCAGGGAACACGACCAAAATCCAGGTGGTTCCATCATTGGTTCAGGTGACTGGCCAAGCTGGGACAGCATCTTGTCATTTCGCCTGGGAATGGAACTGACAGCTGCGGATGACCATGCCAGTGGCTGCTGAAAAACGCATATGTATTGAAAAAAGGAGTATATATAACATGCATACACACAGATAAAAAAAATACATGTAAATATCTAGATCTAAACATATATATATATACGTGTGTATATATATATATATATATATATATACGCATGTAGACCCTTATATTTGTAGGATGTACACTTGGAGACACAGTGTATCGCCATCACCAAGGTACAAACCCAGACAGTGGTACACTGGCGGAGAACCAAAGTGTCTTGGCGGAAGATTTGTAGAGGGAACTTTCGGAGAACCAAAGGCATATCCCATTATATCCCATTATATTCCATCTTTTTTGCCTCTCGAATGGACATTATAATGGGATCTCCCAATGGGATATAATTTCATTATTGGGTATACTGGGATATAGTGGATCATTGATTTTTTCATATGATTTCAACGATTTTGATATTGTGGGCCATTGGCAACAGGCGATTAAATCATGACGAATCATAGGGTTTCGGGGTACCAAAAGAATGATTTTTGTTACCCCAAACACTTTTGGTACCCCCCATCACTTCCTTGGGCAAGCCCATGTTGGTTATTTTTGCTGTTTTGTTGGAGGGTCAGGCCCAACATCTGATGGTTTCTCGCTGAAAGGTGCTCGCTCCGCCGAGGCCAGTGGATTTCATGGATGCATGAGCTTTCCGTTTTGATGGTAGCCCTCATTTTAAGAAACCCCAAGATTTGCTGGGTGAAACTAGATATATAATATGATGAAACTTGAATATTGGAGATTTCCAGAAAATCAAACATATCTTCAATTTGCTTATCAAAAAGATCATATAATATTCTCTTTAAGTTATGGTGAAACTGGATATATTTTTTCAGGGCTTCACGCCGATGCCAAAAAAACACAGATCCATTGCCCTAAAAACCATCCATTTTTTTGGTGCCTAATTTTGACGTACTGCATATCCATGTGATGAATGATGGTCTTGATTCAGCACTTTGGTTTGCGACTCATCCAACTGATTATTGGAACAATAAGAATTGACTCATCCATCCATTAAGATGGCAATTTGCGGTGAAAGTTCACCACTCACCTCCTCCTGCACCTTCTGCACCTTCTGCACAGGAGCTTGGAAGGAAATCTGTCCGCGAACTGCAGCAGCTTTGTGGGGAGCATCGCCTCAAGAAGACTGGGAAAAAGGCGCCCAGTAGCTGACAGTAGCTGACAGCAATGCCCAGCTGCCCAGCTCATCCTGGGGAAAAATCATTGGGGCTCAATTGACGAAGGATATCAAGAGCTGTGATCATCAGATTGCGCTGTTTTGACAACCTGGCATTTTCAACAGCATCGAAAGGTTGAAAGGATATCATTTTCAACAGAAGCGGAACTGGTACTTGGAATCTTTTTGATACACTGGCGAAATGTCAAGAGGGAAAGCCCCCCCAGGCCCTGGCTTGGAGCATTCCCAAGATGAAAGCCAAATGTTGGCATATTCTTGGATTAGATCCCAGCTGCAATCCACTGTATCCGCAGGCCGACTTGGTCCAACGCCTTCTGGCAACCAACGACGGAGCCCTGCCCGCGCTGCCCGCGCTGCCCGCGCCCGTGACTGCTTCTGCGCGGTCAGCCACCCTGGCCTTGCCACCGAGGAAGAGGACCAGGTGGCAAACAGCATGAGTTTCTACTGAAAGTACGCTGTCGGTGAAGCAACATTGAGCCAGAATAGTTCCATGATGATTGTAGATACTGGAGGTCGCCGGCATCTGCCACGCCGCCCAAGAAGCTGCGGGTGACTTGGGAAGAAATGGGGACATCTTGCACTTATAATGATTAAACCATCCCAAAACAAGAGATTTATGCAGCCCCAAAAGTCAAGAGGTTTTTAGTCCGGATCCTTGAGCTGTTAAAGGCTGTGGTCCAATGTCACCATGAAACAACAGAACTGGATCCAGAGACTGGTAAATGGTATATAGATTCATGCGTGTTTTTTTTGACAAAACAAACGGAGGATGATTTCATATCTTTCCAAACTCTAAGTGAACTTTTTGGACCTGTGGTATTACCACAAGACGAATCACAAAAAATGGCCCTGAAGGCAGCGGCGAAGAGCCTGACGAGTGCGGCCCTGGCGTTGCCGGCTGCGCCGAAAGCCAAGAGTTCGCCTGGGAAGCACACGAGGCGAAACGCGCGGATGTGTATTCCAGTTGGTATTCCTGGAGTTGCTCCACCCTGCGCTAAACACAAGGGGGGGAGAAGTGGAAGTATCTCTGTAGATGTTGGGAGCAAGCTTGTTGAACCTGGGGTTGTTATCTTATTACTGAGTAGTCAACCAGGTTTAAAAATCGCATACCAGCTGCGAGGCACAAGGTGGGTGATATCAATCTGGAAGCAAGTGCTCGAGAAGACTAATGATGACTAATCAGAAAGAACAAACATGTATCAAGCGATAGTATCACGGACCGTTTCCCCTTTTTCAACCACCTCAACCACCTCGTGTGAATGGAACCTTCTCTGGCGTGAAGCAGCAGAGATTAAACCGCTTCCCACAGGTTGCCAGGTGGCTTTCAGTTAGCCTTGAAACCAACTATTTTTATGGGTTATAACTTAAGTTATAACTGACCATAAATTGGTTGACTTACTGACTTACTGACATCCACTGGTATTTGAGGCCATAATTGGATTTCTTTCACACCAGTATCTTGCTTTGCCTTTTGGCCTGTTTCTTGGTAACATGCCGGACACTCCTAGCCACCTTTGTAGGTCCGCTGCGGCGTCATCTGACACCTTGGTGGTGAAGGCATGCGACTCTTGACCAACATTTGTCTCCCAAAAACCCATGGGTTTTCCCTCTTAAGAATGACCAGATACATTGGATGTGAACCATCCAGCCATCAGTTTTTGTGATTACAACAAAGTTGCATTTTCCTTCAACCAAACTGGTGAGTTCATCGAGCTCATCAAGACTTTCCCAGATGCTGCAAGTTATGCTTGCTGTGGTCACATGTCATTACTGACACAAACAATGAAACAAACTGCTGTTGCCGGAGGCAATTTATGCAATGAGAGGTATTGCCATTGCATGCTATTGTTTAGCAATGGGATATAGATGTAGGTTGCCCATGCAAAGGAAATCTCACTTCTCAGTCTGTCCATTGGCTACTTGAGGATGGATCAAACATATTTTGGGACGGGGAACATCGATTTCCGTACAATTTAAGGATTCACCAAGGTACCAGGGTTCCCATGACCACTTGATTCAGGTTGCTTGTGAGTCGGACGAGTCCAGCTGGCGCAGAGAGCTTGGCGTTCCTGGAGATGCCACCTTTCAGCAAATCAAAGCCGCATGGCGTGTCCTGGTTGCAAGGTGCTTGGGGGAGGAGCCTTGATTTTTGCATCGCAACAGACAGGATCCAGACGGCGCTGAATTTTGGAGACCGTCATCAATCAGTTTTTGCTGGTGCCAGCATTAGTTTTATTGATTCTTCTCATGTGGGAAGGGATACGTCCAGAGCTTCCAGGACGATTAGCGCTTCAACATCATCCTGACAAAGGAGGTGATCTTCAACGGTTTCAGAAGCTGCAAGACGCTTTTCAGAGCTTGGTAAGCGTCATCTCAGCACCTTGGCATCGATTCAGCGACACCACCTGATGCTGAGCGCCTATTTGTTCCACATTGGGGCAAACAGTTTTCATGGGGTGACTGGTTTCCTGCTGATTCCCCCAGAGAATGGATGAGCATGAGTGAAGGATCCCAAAATGGCATGAAATGGCCGGGTGAGCGAAAGTCTTCTAGGTTCTTGACTTTGGGACGTGAAAATCAGTGCAACTACCGCTGTGACACCTTGTTGAATTTATTTTTGCTGACTCTTCCCACCCAGGAAGCTGCCACCCAGAACGAACGGAACGAAGCTGCAGAAGCCCAACTGGCTGCCCGGTGCTTCCTCTACGATATCATTGAAGGCACGGGCACAGAAAAGTCTTTTACGCAGAGGCTCAAGGCCAACTTAAAACCATTTCTGGAAAAACTTTCTGGGATTCCCTCTCCTCTGTGCGCAGGAGCGAAATCGTGGGAGCATGTGCTGCGTGGATTGGAAACCGCAGTCTTGGAGTACCTCAAGGGCATGCTGACGTATGAGCCTTGGCAGCAAGTTTGATGCTCGGAAAATGATGCAAGATTCTCATGCTGTATCTGCCCCAGCTGAGCTTGTCTGTTGACTAGTTTTTTCTCGGGTGGTGACTTGAGAAGCATTCTGGGATGCCTTTCCTGATGCCAGGAAACTACGGCGAAGCTTGACAGATGGACGAAGGCTGGCGCCACTGGAATCATCAGCCAGAAGACCGGCTACAGGGTCAAGGCCCAACAACCTCAAGGATGTTGCACATGTTCTGCGTGCATATCATTTTCCAAAAACCCAAACTGTTTTTGAAGGTAGGCTGGTACGGCTGGTACGTGCTGACGTCAGTTGGGCACTCAGTGGTTTGCAGTGGAACAGAGGAAACACTTGATGTTGATGTTGATGTTTTTGCACCACCATGCTAGTTTGCATGCCACCATTGGCGTCACAAATGCTCAGGCCGTGACGTCGCTGGAGGAAGCGCTGTCATGGCACGAAGCCCTGGTTTGCTTGCGGGCGAGGTGCATGAGACGCGTGGAGGCTGAAAGCAGCACAAAGCCTATGAAGGCAGGACTTGGCTGTGTTTGTTCTCATAAGTGTGCGTGGTGGATTTTCAATTTGTGGCTCTTGTGTCGGGAGGTCTCTGAGCTGTGGCAGATGCTGCAAGATGGAAAGTACACCCTCCCGCCTGCGCTGTTGCAATTCAAAAGCGACAAGGCGCCGGCTTGGTTGCTCCAAGGCATTTGGCGTGGAGCGCTGAAAATCTACTCTGCACCCATCTCCACCCTGTTTTCCAGGTGCAGGGCCGCCTCCGGAAATGGACGCAGCAAAGCATGAGCGTGAAGACGGTGAAGATGCAGCAGAGTTGCAGTTTTTACTCATTTTTCAATAACAAGACGGGAAGAGAACCTTTGGGCAGACGCGTTGTGTGAGCCACCCAGGCACAAGGAAAGCATGGACAAGGCGGGCGAGGCTGAAGAGCTTGAAAAAGTCCGACCCTTGTCAACACATTGAATCGTTCCGGGTTGCCCCATCAAAAGTTTCCTTGGGGCATGGTGCTCTGACGTTCGTCGGCTTGTAACTGCAATGTTTTATTATCTTCCCCACCATTCATTGCTTGATTGAACCAATGAGCAGGGCAGAGGGACTGGCATACAAGAATATGTGCATATACACAAAAGCACACATATACATAGATATGTTTGCAAAGAACCACATGTATGTGTAGTATTTTTTCTATATTTATATATACACGTAAATTGACGTATGTTGATTCTCAACGCACATGAGCGCGTTTTCTTTTGCTTTCGCGGCACAATCACATGCTGTTGCTGCCGCTGTCATTGTTGCCGTGGCCACTCACATTGGCCAGGGCCTGAGATGACTGACGACTTTAGTGCATTGGATTCAGCATCGACGCAGGGAGATGGTGACAAACATGTGGGTGTTGGGGACCATCCATTGCTGCTTGAAATTGTGTCGTTCATTACCAAACATGCCAAGTGTCAAATGTCCTCACAGTTCCAATTTGTGAGCCAGATCCCATTTTGCACCAGTGCAACTGGTTCAGGCCAAGAACGCGGTTCAACTTGTTTAGTTTGGACGGTTCGGCGACCCAGAGGGTGAGCAACTGAACGTTGTGGTTCTAATATGCGGAAAATTGTTGAGGGTATGTTCAGTAGGGAGAGAGTTTTCGGTTGAGATGAGATTCGTGGAGGCATGCGTTCACATATGAAACAATCACTATTCGTCATACCTCTCAACCAGGTTGCTGGCTCCAGCTTGAACTTCACCGTTTTTTCAGGCCACTTTCTAAGAGGGACATGTAGGTAGCCATGAGTGCAATTGAAGCAGTTGAAAGTTGAATCACATGGCTGTTTCAATATATTTCAACATGTTTCAATGATAGTGATGACGATTGTGATTTTAAGATTTCATACGGCACAGTTGCGGTCACAAGATGTTGCAATTTTGCACATTGTGTCTCTTGACCCCAGGATGTCATAGTTGCGGCTGAAGTGCCTGGAGAAGGTGTGTTGGCCCACGAAATTGGTGACTACAGTATCCCCATGTAATGCAATTGGTCTATGATATCAGATATCATATAATTTTTTGCCTCAAAATTGAACAAGATTGGTATAGTATGTATAGTGACTCTTCCGTAATTATCCCGTCAGTTGCGATCAAATCGAAGATGCCGTGATTTGGTGAAATCAAACGGCAAACGGCATTCTATGGAAGCCTGCTATGCCATGTGTGCCCATGACTTCCCCTGCAAGAACGTTTGCCTTTTTGGTTCAGCGATTTTTAAATCCATTTTCCTAAGAACTCCTAACATTAAATACACCCTATGGCTTGGTGTTGGATCTATTCATTTTGGGATCCATACCTGGGGTGAAAAAAATCATCTCAGGGCAATGGATTTTTTATAGGCGTTTGTATTGGGCTAGGTGGATGATCCTGTACTCGCAAGAGGATGAACAATTGATTGTACATCAGTTATGAAGAGCTAAAACCACCCCTTCCATGGCACTTACCTTTTTTGCAGGTTTACTAAAATACGGATACCCCCAAATCATGATTAATATTCTCCAAGATTATGAAGTCTCACATTTCATTCCAGCAGAGCCCTCTTGCTTCTCCATCTCCTTTCCAGGTGCGTGAAGATTTTAGATCGTTGGGACAGCCAGTGAAGGCACAGTGCACATCCGCTGATTCTTTGGTTTCTTAGATACATGGAGGATAGAGGTGGGGATAGGTGAGGATTTCAGATTCTCCAGATGAGAATTTGGTGATTTACTGTCTTTACTGTTGAAAGATCCATTTTTCTCGATGCCATCCTGTTTTTTGGGGTTGTATTCCGTATTCCCATTGCTGGCTGACCCATCCTGCAACATGTCCCGAATGTTGAAACATCCAAGTGGATTGCGACCACTTGGGGTGCCATCCAAGGGTTTGCAACCTTCCTTACAAATCAAGATTGCAGGTTATACTTCCATTTTTGTTGGTTCAAATAGCTATGTACATGTTGATCAGTTGTGCAAAGTACTTGCGTCAGCAAACACGCCAGATGGGTGCTTGGTTATGATGCACCGTACCCAAAAATAGCGGTCACCAAATTGATGTGGTCCGATTTGATTTTGGGGGTGAGATGGGGCAATTTTATGCACATTGCCGGCGTTCATGTACAATGCCAGGGTATTTTGGAATTCGTGGTAGGTATTTTGCGGAATTGAAAGCGGACTCATGTGGCTTCCCATGGATGGCAGGCACGATTGGCGTACACTACACCTGAGATTGTTTTAGTTTGGACATGGGGATCCTGGGGCACTGAGCTGCCTAAGAAACCATGGGTTGTCATATGGTCCTGTGACTTTGGGATTAAAGGATAGGTATCATAGGTGAAGAGATTTACATCTGTAGCTGCAATATCAGCACGAACAGATCTAATAAACAGACACATGTATGAGTATAATCAACAAACATGGACATAACCACTACTGGTGACATCATGTCTATGAACGACAGTTGACGAGAATGAATCTCTGTCTTGTTTAACAGGGTAGCGACTGGTGCAGCCATCATTATCCACGTTCTTTTGAAAGACAGTTTCCGCTCTCACATAGCTGTAGGTTTGGCCTTCCCCAGAAAGTTAGGATCCGAACAGTCTTGGCTGAAACAACTGAAATCCAACTGACCTGACTTGGCACGGGTGACCAGATGGCCTGCAGAGGCCTGTTCGAGGGTGCTGGTGAAACAATTTCCACTGAGAAACTTCAACCTTATGAATAGCCACCAGTATGATTGGCAAAGTCTTGAATCTCTATCAGTTGGAGGCATACATGTTGCTTGCCAAATTGCGAGCTTCTTGAAACAAGACATCAGGTGCGGTGCAGCTGCTGCAGCAAGGAGTGCCACTGAACCAGGCTCGGCCGCGGCAGTGTGAAAGGCATCAAGTAAATGGAATGACACAAGGTTTACAACCAACTCAAGGGCTGGAACCCTGGAACCCTGGGCCATGCTGTTGCCTTGCAATAGCCGGGTGAGTTGTGGATGAGATTTCACTGACATTTGTTCTCACTTGAACATGTCAATGGGATTATCATATATGTATATATACTGCATATAGATCCATATATCTTTTAGAAGAATCAGATTGATGGTTACAGTTTGAATTACATTCTTGGTTTGCTCTCACTTTTCCAGGTGGCATCTCTTCACGGCCAGCCTTGGCAATGCTGCCAACGAGGGGTGCTATGCACATACACACCCAAATATGTACATAATACAAATAAGCATGTAAACTGAGTTAACTAGGCACATGAATTTGCAGCAAGGCGTACATACACACACATATACAAATAAATATATACACATACACATACATATTAGGTCAATACATACTTATTTGCTACTGTGTGTAGACGTTAGAGGTTTAAAAGATAAAAAACGCAACTTGGGGATAAACACAACCAATGAACCACTAATTGGTATGGTTGTACAAGTGCATTATACATACATAAACATCACTCTTTTCGAGGAATTCTTGAGTATGTTTCCGGGCAGTTGGATGACCGTTGGGGTCGGCGAGAAAGGCGCTCTCTTCCAAACCTTGGGGTTCCATGTCAAACTTCAGGAGAGTATGCCATGACAGACAGCACTTCGTCTCTGATTGGCATATCATAAAATCGATTGCGGGCCAGCCATGAAATCCTGCGTTGCACATGTTCGTAGCACACCTTTGTGCTGAACCATAGCCTGATTCAAAGCACCCAATCTCCTGGTTCTAGTTGAAAGTTGAAACCTTTGTTCAGAATGAACGAACGCGACAAATTTCAATTCACGTGGTTTGCAGTGACTCGTTTCCTGAAGAACCTGAAGCCCGAGGAGAGAAGCTGAAAAGAAAGAGCGAAAAGGAGAAAACGGAGCACCGGAATCGGCTCTCAAAGGTGAGACAGGCAACCTGCAAGGAGCTGGAGCGTCGGAACTCTCCAGGACTGGGGTCCGATGGGTCGAGTTTAGGGAGTCTTCTAAGATTCGTTGCACGTAAACCACCAACACAAGGCCAACGTTACATGTCAAAGTCCTCACGGGTCTTCAAAATGGCTCTTCTACAGTAGTTCATTCTTTTTGTCTTAGCATTTGCAGCTTGTTGCAGGCACAGCTGCCATCGAACCTGAGCAGCCGAAATTGGCTCTGCCACCCGGCCCAGAGACTCAGCTGCAAGTGATGGCTCCGCTGGTTATGATTTTGTGTTTGTGCCACGGGGAAACATCAAAGAGGAATCCAGATGGTGGTGCCATCCATATATTCACCACTATAGGTGAGAACAAATCATGTTGAAAAGCTTCATGGCGGGATCCTATGCATCCTGTTCCTTCTGATTCTGAGGAATTCTCAGGGGCCAAGCGGGATGAGTGCCGTGCCAAAGCCGAGGGCATTGCATCCTACTTGCTGAAACAAGATGGAGCGCCAACCGATGAGGACGTTCTGCAGGTGTTGCAAGCCTGGTGCTTCGACCAGAACAGGCTTCGAGCACACTTGTCCAAGGACAAATCCAAATGGTGTTCTTCCGACACGTTTGGACTGACTGTGATGAATGGATTGCACGTCGTTGGGAGCACTGAGCCCTATAGAAGCTTCCAAACCCTGCTGGCACAGTGGATTCGTGCGAAGTGTCCTGAAGCGGTATTCACCACCATCGTCATCAACCACAACTTCGAGATTGACCGTCACCGGGATTCGAAAAACGTTGGACCAACAATCCTTCTGGCTGGAGGCGATTTTACCGGAGGTGGTTTGCGGTTATGGCTGGGAGACGGTGACAAGGTGAAACTTCATGACCTGTCTGTGGATGATTCCACCGTGGTGCCTTTGGATGAGCTGAAGTACACAGCCTGTCTGTTTGATGGGAACAAGGCACACGAAGTGCTACCCTTCGAAGGTGATCGCTTTAGCATCATGGCCTATACGGTGAGGGGTTTCCTGGATGCTACTGACAGCGACAGACATGGCCTTGAGGCTATGAGTTACAACTTTCCGACCCACGTGACTTGGAAGCACTGCTGCCAGTTTTCCCTTGTGCAGTTGCGTCGGACGTTCAAGAGAGGCTGCAGACACTCTGTTTATTTGTTGTGTTTTGACCAGGAAACCTTGTGCAGACTCCGTCGCACGATGGAAACCGTGCCTCGGCAGTGACACGTATTGGCTAGCACATATGTGGGACAAACTTTGGAAGCAGCATCTTGGCAACTATTTGGAACGCATTCTGCAGGTATAGCAGCTACCGTATAATAACTTACGCCTGCGTCAAACTTTCTTGGCCCCAGCCAACTTTCTTTGAGAAAGGAGGCTACTGATGATTTTTGGACATTGGCCAAAAAGTGATGCTGCTGGCTGCGGGTAAAACTTCCCGTGCTGATGAGATGTCGTGTCAAACATTGCATGTTTTCTCATGAAAGCTGAGGCGGAGCAGCCGCAAACTCGTCCCCATGATGCGGTCTGAGGTGTGCGGAAGGGGGGCACTTATGATGTCCAAACGTGTCCAATTTTTTCTTGCAGTTTAGTGCACCTCTGTTTGTGTTTGCGTTTTGTCGCGTGGTTGTGCAGTCTTGGGTCAACATGACAAGCATTTTTTTTTCTTCATGCAACTTGTGCAGGACTGGCAGCGAAAAGGTGTGCCAGTCGGAAACCCAAGTGGACATATTTTTGATTTATTTTGCTAGCTTGTGGATTGCAAGTACAGGTTTGGACAAACCGTGTGGTTTAATGTGATTCATGGTTGCAAATCCACACCGTTGAAGCGCACCAAAACCTTTCTTTGGTCTCTGCAGGTGTTGGCTGCAATGGCATCCCCGTTCCAGCTTGACATCACCGTACCATGCCCCTGTGAGTCTGGACATTGCGTTTGCTCACAGAACTCTCCCATTCTTCAAAATAGTGACTTAGACACGCAGGAATTGTGCCAACTGACAATTTGTTTTTGAATCAAATCATTGGCACGGCACATCACGGCAAATGCAGTGCGAAGGGTCACAGTGCACCAAAGTGGATTTCTTGACGTGGAGTAGTTTTCCGTGCAAGCACCATTGAACACGACTTGTGAATTTGTCCTTTTCGTGTCATGGAACTTGCAACATTTTGCGCATATTTTTGAATGTTTGTCATTCTGAGTGGGTTCATGCATGTCCGTCAATTCAAACAATCAGACATAACGCCGAGACCCACTGCAGGGAGCGTTTGAAGGATTCTTGCAAGTGTCATGATTGAACCCATATTTTTTTTTATCCGTGCATTGCGCATCCAATCCAATCTTCATCATTTGTGTCAAATTTGAACAGATGGTGTGGACAAATAGGCTGAGATTGGATGCGCTGCAAAGATTGGACCATATCCTGCGGAGATGTTTTCCCAGAATTGGGATGAATCATGCAGCAAACTCAGTGGATATGGTGGAAACATGCCAGCTTGTTTGTTCGAGACTTGGAGGCAGAACAGGTTGCACAGAAGGCGGCTCGATCTGTAAAGTAGGTTGAACACATGGGCATTCCAAACACTTGAGAGTTACCCAGCACACAGCTCAATGATTCATGTTGATGGGGAAAAAACAATGTTCGTGGTATCACCTTCTTTCGGACGACATTTTCTTTTGTCGGGTTTGGCCCAAGTGATCGTTGATTCTATGCATTTGCGAATTGTGGGATTTCCCCAAAGCGGCATTGAAAATTCTTTTAAGTGAATTCAGCTCAGCCCTTTCGTAGAATTACAGGTTCCCCCCGGTTTGCTGGCAACTGCAAGTGAACTCAATGGTGGACATGGTCAATTCTGAAGATGCAAACCATCATCATCCTTTTCGGTTTGAATGCACGACAACCCGGACAGGTGTAGGATTGGAATGAACTTTAATCTATCATAATCTATCTGAAATCAGAATTCTCCTTCCATTGGTCTGAAGTTTTCGGCCCCATTTCTTCTCGGCTCCATGTCTTTTGATCACAACCGTGCTCAGCCACAAATCAGATAAGAATTTTCTTGATTTTTGACCTGGACCTGCAACACATCAGGCATGGGTTAGGGTCATTTATTAATACAGCCTTATAACATCTTGAAGAAGTAGCCTCAAGTCGTATGGATGTTCAACATCTTGAAGTTGTTTACCCACTGAATATGTGCCCTATGGAAGGACCAACATTCTTCAAATTTTTCCACAGTTTCTGAATGCGTTCGGAATCTCGTGTGGGGATTCTGATATTTCGACACCAGTTTGCGAATGATAAAAGTCACGTTGCTGTGATTGCAGTCCCAATTTATCTCCAAAACAGTTCCATGGTTGATTGATTTTATTGAGATCATGTCCCCAGCCCTTCCCAACACATCCAAACAGCGGAAGTTGCGGTCAGCGGAGATGCGATGAGCGCGAGCTCCCGAGCTCCCGAGCTCTGAGCGCAGTCTGGGACGAGGACACCAGGGATTTTTGAGTTCGTTTGAGATATAGTAAACGCCAATATCATGCGAATCATGAAAACAATGGGATTATGGCTTTTTGATCATTGGCAGCAACATTTTCTGGAACATCTGGGGGACTATGTCCCCAGTGGAAATGGGCTTTGCAGCCCAGGGAAAAAGATGAGCCTGGCTTCATCCCAGCGCCGCAGGAAAAACTCACTGCGGCAGCTGGTCGAACGCCAAGCACTGCGCGATTGACGAGTTTCGAGAGTCGTGGGGTGAGGATTTAATCAGGGATGAAATTAGTCCGGGATGAGGACACCAATTGACATTGATACCAATTGACATACTACTAGTAACACGAATTTTCATCATGAAAAACAACGGGATTATGACTTGATTATCATTGGATATCACTGGCAGCAAATTTTCTGGAACATTCCCATCATCTTTCAAGCACTATGCGGCCCACTGATTTTGGACAGGTCAACTGCATTGAGAGAGAACGATTTCCAAATTTTCCGTTGAGGCTCAGTATTCGAAGAGAAACCCGGGTCCACCTTCCCTGTCCCAGAGAGATGTTGAGGCCCCCTGTGCAGGGAGGAAGTGCTTCCAACCCCAACAGGTATCCTTTGGTTGTGAAACCTGGTGATAGGACATCCTGCTTTTACAGTTGACTTTCCTATTGAAACATTGGGTTTTCACGGCCAGGCTACGCTATTGGAGGATGTACATTTCAGAAATTGGATTAAAATTATAGATGATCATAATATGACTTAACACAGATTTTCTTTCGTTTTGTCTCTTTAGAATCCTGTAGAATCCTTTATAGGGTTCACGGGTGAAACGAACTCAATGCCCATCATTTTGCTGTCAGTCGAAGAGCTGCAGGACTTCTCGGCCTTGGTCCTAGACGAGCGCGGAAACCAAGCATGAAATATTCTTGATGACGGATGTTCCAT
>Ga0126342_10010789_pt1 | contig 16360 bp, 24 predicted proteins | sample Cyp1metagenome_FD_92528 | JGI IMG/M metagenome (GOLD analysis project Ga0126342, IMG submission 92528) | Coral microbial communities from Lord Howe Island, Old Settlement Bay, Australia - Cyphastrea 1 metagenome | ecosystem: Host-associated > Invertebrates > Cnidaria > Coral ... | reverse complement strand
CGCCATCCCCGCCCCCCGCACCCGCACCCCGCACCCGGCCTCCTGCACCCGGCCCCCGCCCCCCATCCCCCAATCCGGCCACCCGGCATCCGGCACCGGCATCCGGCACCGGCATCCGGCATCCGGCATCCACCTGGACATGCCAATCTAGGGTCTGGGTGTACTTTTTACGCCCAGGGTGTTTATTTTCAGAAGAAAAGCCCGTGGGTGTTACTTTCACAAAGAAACGCCGGCTGGGTGTTTATTTTAGCATACGCATGGATACCCAAGACAAAAGTACGCATCATGTATATAGCACGCCGGACAATGAGCGGCTGACCATGGTAACGTGGAGCCGTGACACCGTTGAACAGAAAAGAAATCTATTTTCAACTGTTGTTTTGTGGTTTTGCAACATTTGCGTTGCCGAAAACATAGAATTAAGTTTTGTCAGAATGATCACAAGCAATGAAGGCATGGAACAACCGATCGATTACAGATTCAACAAACGATGATTTAATTATTCTTCATCATATTTTCACAATCAGCTGCAGCCCCTCCATGCATGCGCTTTGACATGGCAGGATCATGCGGTACGTGCGTGCGTGTGGGTTTATACCATGCATGTGCGGGCTTTGGGTTCCTGTTTCATGTATGTTGTGTAATCCTCTGTGGGCTACGGCCCCTAAGGTTTTATGGGTGGCATGTTGTTTCATTTTGTTTGGTCACGTCAATCCCCTGTGGGCTACGGCCCCTAAGGTTTTATGGGTGGCATGTTGTTTCATTTTGTTTGGTCATGTCATGCATGTTTCACATTTTGGGTTCACATTCGCCGTGATTTGGTTCGTGGTTTGGTGACAGATTTTGGCAACACGTCAGCAGGAGATTTGCATGGCACTCTAGTTACTCTAGTTGCCAATTATGGGCAATGGCAAGCAGAAACGTGATTTGCAAACGATCATGCTGTGAGCATTTGAGCCATCACTTTCATTGAACCAACAAACATGAGTTGACATCCCGGCTGGGTGGCATGCTGCGCATGCATGTGCAGGCGGGCTTGGTTTGGATTGGGGCTGGGCACGTGCAGCAAACCGGCCATTGCAACACTGAAAATGGCAGGGTTGACGAAGTCGTTGCAGACACATCTGCAGACATATCAGATTTCCATTCGCTGCTCGCCTCAAGACCCAGTTTTTGAAATGCCGCCAGCGAAGAATTTTCAATTTGTTCGGCCTTCGCCGAAAATTTTGCCGAAAGCCATGCCTGAGAGACCCACATGGGAGAAGCATGGCATCAATCGACCGCCGCCGCCTGTTTTGCAGGTTGCTTCCCGGTTGCACCTGTGACAGTGTTGTCTCTTTTTTGAATGTTTGGTCTGAAGACTGGCCATTGCTGTTGTGTTTTCTGCAACCTGGCGCCGGCTGATATGTTTGATGCAATTTAATATTTTTCCATAGCTGCTGCACCTTTGATCAGGAGCCTCATGGTGGAGCGTGCAGTTCCCAATCTTCTGGCCCTTGGAATTCCGAAGTTGCATGGCGCGCAGCTGCGCAGATGGCACAGAGCGCAGCGCATGACTACATGGCAGCTGAAGCTGCAAAGCGGACAGCCCTCAATGCTGCCAGAGCTGCGCGTCGAACTTTGAAAGAGGTTAGCAGGTTGACACAGGACAGATGTGATATGCACAGTGATGGAAACACGTTGGAAAACATGTTCTGTATGTATTGGTTTCTGTCTGCATTATTTTCAATCCAAAACTGTTTTTTCGCCCAAAAATCTTTCAATTGAAGGACACGTGAATGTGACTGTTATATGTTTGTTTCCAATGACAATTTCACATGGCCCTGCAAATGCAGGATCTCGCTGAACGAGGAAACCATGAGATTGCTGGCAAACTTCTGTCTGCCAAGATGAGCAGACTTCAAGAGGATGATGACCGTACCCTTCTCCTGGGCGGGGAGATTCCTGTGACCATGGTGCCGGAATCGGCTGAGGCAGAGTCTACTTCACGTACCTTTCTGCTTGCAGGTATGTCCAATCCCATCGGTGCAAAGAGCTCAGCCGCTACTGTCATCGGGAATAAAGCTGCGACCGGAAAACGCCCTGCTTCCACAGCGCCGACTGTCATTGGCGCAAGCACTTTCAAAAACCGAAAGATGCCCATGGATGCCAAGACATTGCCAGCCAGTGACATTGTTTTGCCTTATGACACTGGTTCAGATGACCCTGAAGAGCACGTTAAGGAGGAAGAGTACGAAGATGTGGGGCCAGTGTATGGGACACCTGGGACGCCCGGGAATGATTTTGATGAACCCCAGATTCTGAAAGTGTCCAAGGGGTCGGTCAGATCGTCCGGACGGCGATGAAAAGACAGATATGGCCAGGACAAAAAAAGTACATGAGCCTTGCAGCAGATTTTTGACAAGGAATTAATAAATGCAGCACTGAAAAATTGTTTGCATGATTTTCATATGCACGTGCAGGCCAATCATGGGCGATAGGCTGGACAATTTGGAATTGAATCGCCTTGTTGACTTGCACTGACGTTCTTTGACACTTGATGCAGAGTAGTGGCAATCTGATATTCACTACATATTTTCATTTTGGGCATGCAGACTTGTCACAGGTGGAGCTAGCCGCATCCAACTGGGAATGGAGGTTGGCCATACAGCATGATCTTTCCTATCATGTTGCAAACTGACTTGAACCTTCAGAGGCATGTTAACAAAATAGTTCGCAGTGCAGAAGTTGTGATCAAACTGTTCGTTGAAAAAGTTTGTTTGTTTTGTATGCGTGATCTGCGGCTATCGCGTGCAGAAGTTTTGGAAACATAACAGAAGTGTCAATATGATCCGCTGGCAGGCCTCCAGCCATAAAGTGAACTCGTTGAGCCGTGCGCTTCTCGTGGAGACGCCATGCACACATGCAATTGCTTAATTATGTCCCTGTTTTTTCTTGCACTTTCTGCACAATGAGGTTTGAAGTCATGTCCAAGCGGCGCAAGCTCTTGCTGCAAGGACACATGCAGTGATGTTGGGTGGGGTTTTGTTGCCAGTGGAAGCGGACATGCAGAACATTTGTTCATTTTGACTGCCAGAAGATTTTCCTCAAGTGACGTGTGTGCTGCGCTATCAGCATGCATGTATACCATGGGACGGTCAAAAGGGATCGTTGAGGTTCGTCTTGAACCTACCGACGTTGCTGATTTGTCCACAAAGATATGCAGCATGATGCCAGAAAAAATACAAGGCGCCTGCAGTGTAGATCCAACAAAACTGTTCGATGGCTTCGCCACCAACAGCATCTTGACTTAGAAAGTAAAAGGGATTTGCAGTTCACACATGTGACACTAGAGACTGGGTGGTGTCCTGTTCTTGTGTCAGTTTTTGCCATGTGGAAAAGTGGACTTAGGTAAGACCATGTCCAAAGACACGACCATAGCGGAATACTCGTGGGCGCTTCAGCCCCTCGCAACTCTTGTGCCATCCCAGCCCATTCACCAAGATAGCTTGCACGCCGTTCTGCAGAAGGTTATGCCAACAGCAGCCGAGGGAATGCTTTGGTTGGCAGTGTATGATTTGAAAACGTTGATGCAGCGTCTTGTTTCAATCATGCAATTTTTGCATGCACCGCAAAATTGGAGCTACGTCCTCTTGCTACATAGCATTGCTACTTTATATAAGTTCCTGCATGCGCTTTCAGCATCTAAGGTTCACCAGAAAGGTTTGGCGAAAGGCACGCCAAGGAAAAACGGATGATGGATGGCCAACCTGGGTCCGTGAGCAGCCGGTTGTTCAGCTCCTCTTTGAGACTATGCAGCCTTTTGTGGGTGAAGACTCCCAAGATGTTGCTAAAGCATGGAATATTGACGAAGCTTGTCGATGGATGCCATGTAAACAGCTTGTCAGCTACTGCTTTTAAGTATGGTTGGTTTCAATACATATTCATCAGGAAAAAGAATTGCATGAAGCTGCAGATGCTGAAGAGTCGCCAAAGCCTGGTGTTGAGGAGCGGCTGTTTTCTTTTTTCAAATTGTTGTGAACATTGTGGGGCAAGAATGCTGATCGAATCATTTGTGGTTCAGGAGTGGGAAGAATTGCAATCGCAGCGTCGCAAAGTTATTGCCCAACTGTCGGGGAAGTATGTGGAAATTTTGGATTCGGATGATGATCAGAAAGGCTTCTCGATTGTAATTTTGTGTCTGGTCCTTGCCCATATGACATTGACATACAAAGATGCATATCGGCGTTGTTTTGAGGCCGGTCAGCTGACCACAAAGGACATGCTGAAGAGCCGGGACGAGTTTTGAACTCAGCAGCCCAAAGCCTCTTCAGCGATGTTTTGTATGCATGGTGTTTTTCTTTGTGTCCTGATTAGGTGGGGCCCCGGCCTCCTTGCAACAACGCAGTCGAAGACGCTGCGCTCACTGACGAACCAGCTGATATGGTTAAGGACATATATGTTCACTCCTGAGGTAATTTATGTGAAATTTGCAGGTGCCCAAAGATTTGACACATGATGAATATATGTTGACAGGAGGTCCACGAGCTGTTGGAGAGCTCTGAAGTTCCATCAGCAGACCCCGCAAGATCTGACCTCAGCTTCTGGACGATTGCAAAGTTGGATACATGTGACGGTTCCCCTTGACTTGTGGATAGGTGATTGAAACCATGTAACATGGCTTAGATTCGAGAAAAAGTTTCTGCAAGATGCCCCATTCCTCAGGTCAACTGGCTCTGAGGAGGGAGTTGCAACCAAAACAAAAGGCAAAAGCAAAGGCAAAGGCAGCTACTTCGAAGGCCAGTAGTTCTAGGAGCTCTGTCGCCAAACGGCGATCCAGTGGGGAAGCAGCAGCAGAGGCTGAGGCTGCGCCTGATGTCAATGTACAGGACGCATACTCCATGAGAAGGCACAAGCGTAAGACCAGAGATGGTTACATACATGCCTTTGCCATTTACAGCAACACAGAGCAACGCCAGAGAGCGCAGTTGACTGACACTGCCCGGGATGATGCTGAAAGCATCGTTGCAGACCATGTTTCCAGTTTGAACAGTGGCAAGACCACAATCAAAGATGTGATTTCTGAGCTGAATGCTATGAAGTCCGCAGCTTGATTTTGTGACAATGTGCAATGCAGACGGCAGGGGTCAGTGAAAAGGTGCCAAATCTGTTCTGCAGATAGCGACGTTAGGAAGTGGTCAGTCATAATGATTTGGCATGTCGGCACTGACACTCAGTGTGCTGTGTGGATACTTGCAGGACGCTCGGTGTCTTCTGTTCCTGCGACTTTGAAATCTGCATCTATAGGACCGACTTGGATCGTTGAAAATCTGATGGCAGAAGAATGATTGTAGCAGAAAACCTTTTTGTGCTGATTCAAGCCAATTCATGTTTCTGGACTGACTTGCAGGAGAGCCAGCCGAATTTTCAAGCGTGCCATGTTCTCGGAAGAGGCGCTTTCCCGCCTTTGCAAGCTGCAAGGGACTACTCAAGTGCCCACTGGCAGTAAATGCAACTTTGCGCAAGTGTTGAGTGAAAATTTCACATCTGCATTGCTTGCAGTTTTGGCTCCACATCCATACGCCTGCAATTTCTACGTTTGATGGGTTTGAGAACATGGTGAGCATGATTCCTGTAGTTGTCCTTCTGAGGATGCTGAATTCTTTGTCCACACAGGAACTGAAAGATGTGTATGGGATGGTTGCGCTTTCAGTGCCGTGGGTCGCGGTGGAGCTGGTGATTCACGCCATGCTGATCAGGAGATTGATGCATCATGATACCCCGACTGAAGGTTTAACGTGTGTTGAATTTTTCAGTGGCTGCATTGCATCAAGCCAAGTGGCCAAAGCATTTACTGAAATGGGGCGGAGAGCACTTGCCTTTGACATTTCCAGACGCCTGCATTCTGAAGTTGTAACATTTTTCTAGCTTGATGAAGATTGCAAATTCCATTTGTGATCCTTTGCATCTCCCGAACCATGGCTGCGAACATGTTGGAAAGAAAAACAGAATGGTTCAGTGGGATGATGCAACATTAAAAGCTTGCCCAGATCTTCTGGTAATGTCACACCAAGGAAGTCTGACACATGACCTCACAACAACTTCTGGGATGGTGGCAGCCGTGATCGCATTGCTGTCCATCGTCATTGGTGGATTGGTCCATCTTGCTACTGTTTGTACCTCCTTTGTTTTCATCAACAGTGGTACGCATGGCAGAAGTATGTGATGTCCAGAAGGGGCGGGGCTTGACTACGTCCACTTGGGCACAGTACTGGCTTCACGGTCATCTTTACTAGCCCTTGTGGGCTGGGCGCTTGGATCAGTGTGGGTTTTGGAGCAGCCTTCAACTTCATGTATGCTCTTCCTCCCTAGCTGGCAATCTGTGATCAAATATTTCCAAGACAGATCAAATGAAGGGTGGCCGCATGCGTTGGTGTTGCGGAATGCTATCTGCATGGCTGCATTCAGGGGTTCCAGTTTGAAACCTACCGCCCTTTGGTCCACTGAGTCGTTGGATCTGCTCATGAATATGCCAGTTCCTCCAAAAAGTGACCGCCCTCCAGCTCAAGCTCCTGTTTCCTATGTGTAGCTTTGATACACATGATACATGCATGCAGATGACAAAAATATGTAGTGATACTCCAAATCCTGCGCTGCTGCTTGCGCAGGGTATTTGAAAACCGTTTGTGTTGATGCGAATGGTGTTGTGCTGCTTATAAGGTACTATGACGCATTGGGGCAGCAACATGTTTGCGGTGGTGCTGGTTTAAAGGGCACACAGGCGTACACCCCAGAATTTGGCCGGGGTATCGCTACGTGGTGGGCGACCCATGCTTCCACTTCCGGGACAGCCCCATTGCCGTCGTGATATTCCGACATTTCCCTGTGCATGTGAATATTCATGTTTGTCTTCCATGCGTGTGAGCATGCAGGAGAGAAAGGAGAAAGTGGTGCATGCTGCAGAGCGCACACATGACAGTGGATGAGATAAAGGCGGGTCCTTAAGGTCTCCTTCAATACTGATGGTGAGCACAAGATTGTGTCCTTCATATATGGGTCATTTGTTCGTTTGCTTCTTGACCAGGCAGCAATCGTGAACTACAGCCAAAAGGCACACGAACACCATTGCGATTTTGCTGATGGCCATGTGCCGGATTTGTTGAATGAATTGAGAACTGCATATACTTTGCAGCCGGGACATCCTATCTCGGTTGATTGACCCCCAGCTTTTCATTAAAGGACAAATGAGCTATATGTCATGTCTGAAAAAAGTTTGGCATGCTGTGAGATTTTCTCGTCGGATATGTGACCATGCTGGACCGTGACCGGGCGTGACCGAGCGTGACCAAAAATAAACGCCCAATATATAATTAAAGGGACGCGGCCCGTGACCAACCGTGACCAACCGTGACCAAACCGTGACCGGCCATGAGCCCATCCATGTGTGATTTGTTTCCGTACTTTTCGGGTGGGGGTGGTCATCTACGTGGCAGTGTTTAGACAACAGATGATGTGCTTCAGTCTGGGGCAATAAACATTTTGTTATTCCTGTTTGCCTGGGATTTTTTGTGCTCACCGCAGTGGCCGGTGATTGGATCAAAGCGTTTAGTGTTGGAGACCATGAGTGGGCCTTGTAAAGAGGAGCAAATGGCCAGCCTTTTGGCGCCGCCAGAGGATCCATACCTAGTGGGTATAGCCCATGAAGCACATGTTGCCTTCCTGGAAACTCAGCCAGGCCCATGGTTTTGCATGCATGGATGTCAAGCGTGAATGGTAGACATGTAGCAGTGTGGTCATATCGTGAATGGTAGACATGTAGCAGTGTGGTCATATGGGCTCTACATATGCGCGTGCGTTTTTTGGCAATCTATCAATCAGCTCATGAGTTTGCAGGTGAAATCCTTGAACGTGCGTGCCCTGCGCCGGAGACAACGGCAGTGGTGGATGGGTTTGGGCCATGGTTTATGCATGCATCAAATCGGAGGTAACAACAGTGCTGATCGTCCTGGAATTTTCTTTTGTGGTGTCAGCCCAAGGCAAAATTTGAACCTGTCGCAGAAGCTGCCGTCGATGGAAGTCGGAGATACGCTGGCTACACAAGCCACAGTTGCAGAAGATTCACAGGTGATGCTTTTGATTTTTTGCTTGTGTGTCAGTTTCGGAAAAGAGTTCAGTTGCATGATTCCTTCAAATGGCAATTGCATCCCGGAGGTGCCAACTGAGTCGATGGACATGATGGAGATGAACAAGATATGGGAACAACATGATCGCATGGCCGAGGGGATGACTCCACCACATACCCCGCTGGGTGAAGGAGTTCCAGATGTTGCTGCGCCAACATCTTCTTCAGGTGTAGTGGCTGGTGACAAGTCAGCAGTTCCCAAGAAGCCAGACGAGTTTGTGCAGGCAACGCTGAAAGACATGAAAGCAGCTACTTGGACACCACGTCCCATTGCAACCCCCGTAACCTCAGCTAATGAGATGGCCAAGATGCTAGCTGCGATGGGCTGGACCGTAGCCGGACCCACTGGCATAAAAGAAACTGCACCACCAGCTGTGAACCCAGCAGCTCTTGAAGAAGAAGCACCGGCTGCAGCAATGTCAGTTGTGAAAGCAGCACCTGCTGCACCGGCTCCAGAGGTTGTGAAAGCAGCTCCCGCTGTGAAAGCACCCGCTGCACCCGTTGCAGAGAAAGCATCACCTGCTGCTCCTCCAGCACAGCCAAAAGCAGCAGCACCAGCAGAGGTTGTCAAAGCAGCTCCCGCTGTGAAAGCACCACCCCATGCACCCGCTGCAGAAAAAGCAGCACCTGCTGCACCGGCACCAGGGGTTGTGAAAGCAGCTCCCGCTGTGAAAGCACCCGCTGCACCCGTTGCAGAGAAAGCATCACCTGCTGCTCCTCCGGCACAGCCAAAAGCAGCAGCACCAGCAGAGGTTGTGAAAGCAGCTCCCGCTGTGAAAGCACCAGCTGCACCCGTTGCAGAGAAAGCAGCACCGGTTGCTCCACCTGCCCGAGAGGTTGTGAAAGCAGCACCCGCTGCACCGCTTGAACAGGTGGTGAAAGCAGCAGCCGTCGTGAAAGCAGAACCTGCTGCACCCGTCGTTGCAGAGAAAGCAGCACCCAGTGCACCTGGTTTCATGACCCAGCCGGCCCATGCTCCCCAGTCCACAGTGCCTTTGACAGCAGATGCCCTGAGGCAGTTGCAACTGCAAAAGCAGATGAGCAATGCTGCTGGGTTGCATGCTGCTCCACCGCAGTGAACAGAAGGAGTACACAAGGAGGGCAGCAGCCAACTTAATCAAAAGGTTGAAGGAGAATCCTTCAAGGATGCAGGAGATGCCATCTTTACACAAGATGGTTTTCGATGACTCCAAGAAATCAGAATTGATCAGCATGCTCGTGGACAGCGACGGGGCTTTTGAAAAAGTTGGGGCTTCCTTGCAAGCCTTCGAGGAATCAAGCCGGGGTGAGTACAACCGTAAGAGAGCACTGCGGTGGACTAAGAGGGAGGTGGAGGAAAAATATGGTGCTGACGCAGAAAAGATCATGAAGCACAAGCGTGAACAGGGGCTTGTGGAGGATGATGAGAATTGCCCAGGTGGTGAGCTGTTTCTTATCTCTCGAAGGGAGGATGAGTGGGAGCATGTTACGCGAGGTGGAGCCTTGGCTACACATGTGTTGCGTTTTCCATGTTCCCCCCGCTGGGCTTTGGCCTGCAACTCTTTTCAGGGCATGCATGCTGCTTACATTCATACTATCACATCATGCATGAATTCAAACAAACAACCTTTTCGGATCTTTCCCACAAACCATGATCAAACCCCGCTGGGCTTTCGGCCTGCAACACTTGTTCAAAGCTTTGTATTTTTCATGTCACCCAACAAAATCACATTTAATATGGGGTCATGTATGCCATGGGCCATGCATGTCATTATATGTCACCATGACAATATAGCATTTTCATGTCACAGATGTGTCTCAACTGTAGGTGGCTGCCGCTAAAGGAAAAAGTAGCTGATTGAAAAATGCAAGCCGAGGCCAATGCGTGTCCACAGGTAGGATGGATGTGAATCGAAGCAATGCAGCTGACGTGGAAGCACTCATGACACTCAGCATATATGATTGAAATCTCTGTTTGATGGTCGTGCCTAGGCTGTTCGATCATGATAAACGCAAAAGTGTGTTTTTGCTATCGCCGGTTTGTTTGTCCAGGACAAAGCAGACCGGACAGAAACGTGGGCTTGGATCACCGTCCACGCCATCATTGCCGGCATCAGGTGCATCAGCCCCAGGGACACCTGCTGGTGACATGGCTCCGGGGCAAGACAAGGCCGCGGGAAAGGGTGAAGGACGAAGGAAAAAAGCCAAGGTTGAAGAACCGCTGACGGCACTTCAGAAAGGTCGTGACATGGCGGGAAAATTGCTCAAGAAGAAATCGGACTCTGCCAACCTCGCCCTCACGCTCCAAAGCATCCCCTATGCAGAGCAGTTGTGTAAGGAAATGCAAAACTTTTCCGGTCTCTATGAGAAGCCCAGTCGCATTGCAGGGGATTTCAATTCATTAGCGGGTAGTCAACGACAAACGTGTTATGTGAGACATCTGTAATCATCTCGGAACCCTGGCATGTGTTTTCCGCAAGGAAGCTTTACCTCAATGTGCAGCAGCTGGTTGCAGAGGGGAAGAACGAGGACAGTTTTGACTTTTGAGCCAGATGAAAGTGTATACGCGTGTGTCTTTTGGTTCTCACACTAACTGGCTGATGATGGGTTCCTTGCATTTTCTGTTGACATGTGTGACGTCATGTGTGAACATGGATCTTGTATTTTATGAACTTCATTTGTCTCAGTTTTCAACATGCCGACAAACATTGAAAGCTATAGTGCTTTCCTCGCTCGTATAGAATGTATGTTTGCATGATGTTTTGACCATGTGCTTTCAGATGTGTTTCAATCAACCTGCAGGAAAATGATTACATCCCATACGTCAAAGAGCTCTTGACACTGAACAAGGCTTTTGAAAAGCCTCACGGCGCGGCCACCGCGATTTTTCGGCAGGTAAACAGACCAGCCGGCAAGCGAGCAGCTAAGCCAAAGGCCAACGCTGCATGAGTTGAGTTGCGTGCAGCTGTCTTAAGTTGCTGCGGGTTGCCATGCAGAACCTAAGCTAAGCGTTGCTTGGGAAGCATGTGAGCGTTATCCGTAACGCGTTTGGTTTTGGTAGGGGTGGACGCTTTCTGGCCATGTGGTTGCAAGTGCCAAAGTTGTTTGAACAGCCTCCTCTCGGGAGCTTTCACAAAGAACTATAGAGTGTGCAGTGAGCATGCATGGCAGGAAGGTCCGTAGTTGACATGGTTTCATGTCAGTGACAGTTTGACGACATAGATCTTGAAGCACACCAGGGTGAAACAATAGGTGGCTGCTTGCAGAACACATCAGAGCATTGAATCACATATGCAGTTCTGCAGGCTTTGGTGCATAGCAAGCTGTAAAAAAGTTTCTTTCATTTTGCTCCACAGCACGCAGGTCAGATTCAACTTTGGAGCAGACGGGGCAAAAATATCGCAAGAAGATGTGCCTCTGCGCATGTATGTTTTGTTTCTTGCGTTGACACGGTTCATTGGCAATTGCAAGCATGTCTCAAGCATGCTCAATCTCCATGGAGGCATGTGGATGATATTGATTCTTCTGGCATGCGCAATCTGGCAGAGAAAATTGCGACCGGAAAGCTATCAGTTGCTGCTGCTGCAGACTGTGCGTCAGCATTTCAGAGAGATGGATCCAGTAAGGCTGGAGTAGCTTTGGTTATAAATAAAGGGTGACACAAGAAGTCATATATTTTCTTGTGCATGGCGAAGGATGGTCCTTAACAGCTCTGCAGGTGGGCGCATTGCAACTTGCAAAATGCACGCAGCGTGATTTCTTCAGATGGGTGAGACTTCCTGTCCCAATTACTACTGTGGAGATCCCTGTGTTGCTTGATGCCGGTGAATCTACATGTGGAGCTTTCCCTCAGCAAGAAAGCACAACAACAATTTCAGTCGTCCTGCCCAGTGACATGTTGTGCTCGCTTCACAAAGCTGGGCCGGAGGCTGCTTTGCTTCATTATTTATTTTTTTTGATTTGGGCAGAAATGGAATTTGGAATTTTGCCGCATCAGAGGCTTTTGCTGATGGTCTTACCTAAGTCCTAAGTCTCACGCCAATCATTTTTAGTTGGAAGATGTTGGAGTTGCAATGACTCAGGTCTGTGTGAAAGGTTTGTAGGTAAACTTAAATCTACGGCAAACGTTGGAGGATGCTAAAAACATAAAGGTTTACAAACACGATGCAAATCCAAAAGCCAAGGTATTGAAAGAATGCCTGGGAACTGACTCGGATTGGGCCGATCTGTGGCGCGCATGTGGCTGTGATGAGCAAGCAACGACTCATGTTCCTATAATTGTGCATGAAGATGGGGTGCCGCACTTTTCAGGTGCACCCGCCCATGTTTAAACACATTGTATTTTCAATATGCAGAATCGTGTTTAGCCTGAGGTAGCCATGCTGATTTGAAATTGGCCCAGGATCTACAGCAACAATTTGGAGCTGGTCGACAGGATGTGTGCGTGCCGATTCGTGGAAGACAAGACAATGCATTGCAGTGATGGCCACCTCAAAGGTTACTGACCGTACTCGTGAAACCATCTGCAAACTCTTAGCCTGGGACTTTGCTCAATTGCAAGCTGGCGTGTGGGATTTCCTTGACAGTGCTGGAAATTTTCACAAGTTGAATTCTGTTCAAGAAAGCCGTGCTGGGCAAACAATGCCTATCAAAGGGGCAACTTGTTGAGTCATTGTCAAGTTTCGTTTATGGTCAATTTTTTCCATGCTGTACTTTGTATGACTTGAGTCAACATATAAATGAGCAGGGATGAAACGATATATGTGAATTTTCATTTTTCGTCTTGGCAGGCATTTTGCCTCTGGAAGGGCGACATGGAAGCTCATGTCTTGTCGCACAAAACGGCAAGAAACTACCGCTGCAGTCTGTGTTGCGATCTTTGCTTGGCGGTAAAGAACAACACCAATCCCGTTATGAGCATTGGCAATTTGACCATGGATGCTGCATGGAAGCGCACAATTTGCTTTGTGGACCCCATGGATCCTTCACCGTGGATGCAAGTTCCAGGTTTCAAAAGCAAAAAGTGTAGGTTGCTGGACATTTTACATATCGTGCACCTTGGAACCTTGCGAGACATTATACCTTCTTGTCTCATTGATGCTCTGGATGATGGCACTTTGGCACAATTCTATGGGTTGCAAGGGCAGAATGACGATCTCATTTTATACCGGATGAGTCAACACGCACACAAATGGGCAAAGGATCAGGGATTGGACTTGTACGTGGGAACCCTGAACCTCCACAGACTTGGACTGGACAACCGAAAATGGCCCTTCCCTGTGCTGGATTCACGAATCAAAGCAGCCCGATGCAGAACTTTATTTGCATTTGTGACCTGGTTGATGACACGACTTGCTGCATACCCTTGCCAAACACAAGAGCAACAGCTGAATTCAAGGGTTCGTGCTGTTTGCTGCTGGACGCTAGACTGTGCGCTTAGCATTTTCAACAAGAACAAAAAAATCAAGATGAGAGCATCCATCGTGAAGCAGACTGTGTGGCTATGCAGGATGCATTCAGCATGTTACCAGTGGCTTGGCGCGCGCTGCATTGTGCAGAAACGTCTTCTGTACAAGGTTCGTCCAAAAACCCATTACTTTACGCACATGGTCGACCACTATGAAGAAACTGCTTTGTGTTTGCTACACTTGTCGACATTTGGAGATGAAGATTTCATGGGCAAAGTTCGCCGCATTGCTCAGTCGTGTCACGGGCAAACTTACATGCATGCCTGGGCAAGGCGTTATGTTCTCAAACGTGCCATGCAATGGTCTGAGATGCGAGAAAAGGAAAAAGCGCGTTTTGTACCAGGAGACATGGGATAGCACTACAATGTACTGGCGTTAACACTGTGTGAAATCGGGTTTGTGGAATGCATGCGCATGTGACAGGATGTTTCCACTCACTTGCGTGTTTTTTGCATTTGTTTCCTTGATGCCACGAATAAGCCCAGATTTCCTTGCATACTTTTTCGGAGCATGTAAGTTTAGAAGCAGATGGATGTAGCCAGGCATTTGGTACCAACAGCACATGTTTTTATAACATCTGCCTGGGATGGCTGAAAATGTGAATTGGGCACGCTGGCTTGTAGGTCTGCTTGAAGCAAACTAAACGAGAACCCAGGATAGACAGATGGGATAGAGTTCATTGCAATTAGCAGAAATAGCGACTAGAAGAAGAATGTAGACGTAGCTGACACAGCATGAATTGTGGCCCCTTGTGCCCTTGTTTTGGGGGGCTTAGCATATATATTGGCTGAAAAGGGGGGAAGCCCAGACATTTTAGCTTCACATGCCACTTGGCCATGTGCTTGAGCCAAAGAAACGTCTGTGGGTGTTAATTGAGCACAAGAAACGCCTGTGGGTGTTTATTTTGCTTCTGGGTGTAAAAAGTACACCCAACCCCCAGATTGGCATGTCCAGGCAGCATCCGGCAGTCCGGCAGTCCGGCAGTCCGGCAGTCCGGCACCGGCATCCGGCATTGGGCAGTTCGGCACCGTCATCGGGCATCCGTCGTCTACCGGCATCCGGCATCGGCATCCGGCACTGGCACCCACACCGCCACCGGCGCACCGGTACCCGGCAGCTGCAGCTTCGGCATCTAGTACCGGCTACCGGTAGACACCGGCATCCGCCATATGGTACCCGGCAGCCGGCATCGGCAACCCACACTGGCACCGGACATCTGGCACCGGCAATTGGTAACCGGCAACTAGCATCCAGCACAAAACGACTTTTGACACGTTATGCAACACCTTGGGATGTCACCGCCACGCTTGCCACGTGAAACGAGGGTACGCAACGTTTAAAACTTCCAGAAGTGACACCTTTGTCGAACGCGCTCTGAGCACTGCTATACGCGCCTCGCGCGAACGGTTTACGAACCGTTACCGGCTGCGGAAGTGTTGTGCCGGCTATACAAAAAGACGTATAATACACGTCAAGAACCATGTTGGAATGTCACAAAGTGCTACGTCTGCCACGCGAAACGAAGCTACGCAACTCTTGACAACTCTGAAAGTGATCCCCTTTGGACTCGCCATAGGCACGGCTATACGGGCCTCGCCCGAACGGTCTGCGAACGGCATTTGTTGCTTTGCCGGCCACCGGCCCGGTCCATCGGCTCACCGGCTCGGCCACCGGCCACTGGCTACCGGCCCACCGGCCCACCGGCCGCAGTCTTTATACAAAGAGGTTTTTGTACATAAATAGACGCGTTTCAGATAAAACAAACTTTTTCATATAGAGAAGTCTTTGCACACACCCACACGCTTTGCCATAGCCCAGCTTTTACGCAGAGGGGCTTTTACACATTGAAGGCTTTTAATACAGAAACTTTTACACAGAGAAGCTTTTATACTACACACAAGCTTTACCCACAAAAGTTTTTACTCGCAGACACTTTGACACGCAGACGCCTAAAATGTTGAGTTTACATTTATAAGATACCCCGGATTTCTCCATATCCATAAAGGAAAACTCGCTGGCAATAATGTTTTGGGTTGCTTCTTCCAAGTATAATCCTTTTTAAACAACACCCTTCCGGAAAGCTTTTTTTTGATTCATCAAATAATGTGTCTACACTGAGGTTCTTATGGTTAGCGTAAAAGCCGGTGCTTTATCGGGGTGCTCCAGCTGGGCGCCGGCATTTTTCTTGTCAATTTCCACATACAGCGGTTCTTCTGAGATGTTGACCTGCATTTCGACTGCGTCGGCTCGGGCGAAAAGTGAGTGTCCGCATTTTCGGCTCATTATCGTGCGTGGCATTTTACCTCTACAATTCCGCACAAGGTGGCGCTTGTGAAATGTTCATATACATGTCGACAGTGCAGGTTGGGCTCTGTGAAGCGGATGCATTCTTAATTGGAATGTGCTTCTGATTTCCTCCACGCTTTCTGTCCCATTTTCGTCGTAATCAGGTGTTGTTCACATATCTCTGCAAGCATCAATCTTCGGAACGTTTCTCTTCCTTTCATTAAACTAATTTTGATAAAGCTATCTTAACCTTTTTTTTGCGCCACGTCGTAATGAAGGGCAATTTCTTTACTCAATAGTAGGCAACTTTATAGTTCATGTGCTGTTATACCATATCTTTGCAGACCTTGGCATTCGCAATGTTTCTTTGGCTCATTGACTCCTTGACTCTTTGCTTCATTGCTTATTGCTTCATAGGTTCATCGCTTACTGTCTTGCGATGAGGCTATTGAAACCTCAAACAGGT
>Ga0126342_10010788_pt1 | contig 16361 bp, 20 predicted proteins | sample Cyp1metagenome_FD_92528 | JGI IMG/M metagenome (GOLD analysis project Ga0126342, IMG submission 92528) | Coral microbial communities from Lord Howe Island, Old Settlement Bay, Australia - Cyphastrea 1 metagenome | ecosystem: Host-associated > Invertebrates > Cnidaria > Coral ... | reverse complement strand
ATCTATAGTACATATATATATATATGTTTCAAAAAAAACAATATCTATATAATATGTAATATGGTTTATTTATATATATATATTGATTTAACATATATATATACTATATATAATATACTTATGATATAATAGACAAACCATATTTAATTGCATTACAAGTATATACAACTTTGTACAGTTGATATACAACAATTTTCCATATATATATTATTATCATTGTTATTATTATTGTGTATTATTATATCTGTTTGGTGGTTGCGAACAAGCTATGGAGCCATGGGCAGCCATGGGCAGCCAGTTGGAGCTACCAAGAGTTTCCCAACCTCATGCCAACACAATATGTTTGTTGATGGATGCTGATGGCACATTAAGAATGAAGTTGATATTTTTTCAGCAAAGGAATGAGTTTGTTCTGGATGTGTGTGACAGAGAGGCTCAAAGAGCTATACTTGTCACTCTTCTTGGGTGGGAACATTTGGAAACGACACATCAGAAATGACATTAACGTTATGACATTATGAGACGGTGTTTTCCAGTTCTTCTGGGTGTGTATTCTGTGTTTTTGGACAGAAGTAGAAAGCTTGTTGATTTTCTATCACAGCACAGTTGGAAGCCAGGATCATGCGGAGACTTTTGGGGGTCAACTTGGGCAATGTTGAGTCTCATGTTGAGACCACGTCGGGGCGATGTTGGACCCGTAAAACACGGCGTTTTCTGCCGGTTTCTACTTCCATGCCAAGATGGCCGATGTCGAGGCTCAAAAAAGGAGGCCGTTTTGAGCGTTGAGGTCGTTTTGGGGTCAACTTGCAGCGATGGTGCGCAATCTTAGGGCCACGTTGCGCTACCTGAAGGCATTTTGACGCACCGATTTACAATAGAACGGGGTGGAGGTTCAGCCCATCGTCAGGGGTCGGCACCTCATGGGCGGCACGTGACTTGTGCGTTTTATGATTTTGGAAATCTGTCCAAAACAGGAAAACTCCTTCACGTCCCTTCTGAAACCCTATAAAAGAACAATTTCTCCCTGTTTTTTGTCTCACAAGAGGCCGGGGATTCTACCCTTTGCACCTGGTTTGACGGCTATTGTGCAGGATGCTATCCGCAAGCGCGACTTCTTTTGTCCACATCTTCCAAATTTGTTGCGAAGTGGCTGTGTTGTTGTTGTTGTTGTTGTTGTTGTTGTTGTTGTTGTTGTTGTTGTTGTTGGTTGTTGGTTGTTGGTTGTTGGTTGTTGGTTGTTGGTTGTTGGTTGTTGTTGTTGTGTTTGTTGGTTGTTGGTTGTTGGTTGTTGTTGTGTTTGTTGGTTGTTGGTTGTTGGTTGTTGGTTGTTCGTTGTTCGTTGTTCGTTGTTGGTTGTTGTTGTTGCTGCTGCTGCTGTTGTTGTTGTTGTTGGTTGTTGGTTGTTGTTGTGGTTGTTGGTTGTTGGTTGTTGGTTGTTGTGGTTGTTGACTGTTGTTGTTGTGGTTGTTGTGGTTGTTGACTGTTGTTGTTGTTGTTGTTGTTGGTTGTTGTTGTTGGTTGTTGGTTGTTGGTTGTTGGTTGTTGTTGTTGGTTGTTGGTTGTTGGTTGTTGTTGTTGGTTGTTGGTTGTTGGTTGTTGGTTGTTGGTTGTTGGTTGTTGGTTGTTGGTTGTTGTTGTGGTTGTTGGTTGTTGTTGTGTTTGTTGGTTGTTGGTTGTTGTTGTTGTGGTTGTGGTTGTTGTTTGTTGTTTGCTGTTTGTTGTTTGTTGTTTGTTGTTGTTGTTGTTGTTGTTGTTGGTTGCTGGTTGTTGTTGTTGTTGTTGGTGGCTGTTATTGTGGTTGTTGGTTGTTGGTTGTTGGTTGTTGGTTGTTGTTGTGTTTTTTGGTTGTTGGTTGTTGGTCGTTGGTTGTTGGTTGCTGGTTGTTGGTTGTTGGTTGTGGTTGTGGTTGTTGTTGTTGTTGTTGTTGGTTGTTGGTTGTTGGTTGTTGGTTGTTGGTTGTTGTTTGTTGTTTGTTTGTTGTTTTTTGTTTGTTGTTTGTTGTTTGTTGTTTGTTGTTTGTTGTTGTTGTTGTTGTTGATGATGTTGGTTGTTGGTTGTTGGTTGTTGGCTGTTGGTTGTTGGTTGTTGGTTGTTGGTTGTTGGTTGTTGGTTGTCGTTGTGGTTGTTGGTTGTTGTTTGTTGGTTGTTGGTTGTTGGTTGTTGTTGTGGTTGTTGGTTGTTGTTGTGGTTGTTGGTTGTTGGTTGTTGTTGTGGTTGTTGGTTGTTGTTGTGGTTGTTGGTTGTTGTTGTGGTTGTTGGTTGTTGGTTGTTGGTTGTTGGCTGTTGTTGTTGTTGTTGCTGCTGCTGCTGTTCTGGTAGTTGGGGTGGGAAACTCTTATCCCCGAGCGCGCTCCCCCTTGCTTCGGCCGGGGTCGGCGGATATAATATTCTCACAACATGCCAATTCTCCAATGATATGATTCAAGGTCTGATGGCAAAGTCACAAGGAAATATGCGATTTTGCATGGGGTAAACCATCATGTGGTGGGAAACTCTTAAACATATTCTTAGCTACCCTTTTTCTCTTGGGAATATGGATGCAACCTCAGCATACCCTTGAAGAGCTCTCCTGAATACCGGAACGTAAATTGACACTCTTTCTCTATCTATATTTATGTATAGTATACATATAGATATATATATATGTATACATATATATAAATATATACATAAAACATATATACATATATATATATATATTATAAGGTTATATATATATATATATTATAAGGTTATATATATATATATATATATATGTTTTTGTCCATCTCTACATGGCATGATAATACCCCCTAGCGGTCTGTTTCTTAGTTGATTACCTATAAGATATTTAAGTATAACTAAGTATATGTACACCCACCAGAAACCCAAGAGTTACTCCAGTTATGCTCGCAGCACCATCCGTAGAGTCGCCATCAGGATATGGATCTGGTGGAGGAAGTGCCTATTTCAGTTTCTCCGCGATTTTTTATTTTTGGCTTTTTGGAGTCGGAGAAAGTGGGAAATTCAATTCAGACCATAGGAAAATATTGGAAGATATTGGACATCCTCAACTAATATCATCTATCATCCAATATGGGGGTGGATTTCCATATGGATTTCCAATCATATTTCCACCTTGAATCATCCCCTGGCGGTTTTAGGGGGCAAATCATCAGTGGAGTTGCCATGGCAATCGGACCTGAGGAGACCTGAGGACCCCTGTACTTAAGCGTGGCCCAGAGGATTGCTGGTAAAGATAACGAGGCAAATCCTACGGTTTTTGTTTGCTATACTATACCCTCTGGTTATTTAACATAGCCATGGAAAATGGCCCATAGAAATAGATGGTTTACCTATTAAAAATGGTGATTTTCCATGGCTATGTTAAATAACCAGATGATATGTGTAATTAATGGGACGTATAAACCAACAAACAGAGCTGCCAGAGCTGGAGTCCTCACCGTGCATTTACTTTTGAGTAAAAAAAACATGTCAAAGTTTGTGGTTTCTTATTAAACACAACTTAAATCGATGCCTTGAATAGTGGATCAAAGAATATTTGCCGTGTTTTTAATATCAGGTTTTGAGCTCATTCTCGTTGTGCACGATGGAATTTCCACATATCTATATTTTATTCTTGTTTCATCTGATTTCCAATGTTTTGATAATATCAAACACAACACTTTTTGTATAGATATAATTCAGAAAGAACAGAAGCGGAAAATGTCCAGAGATCATTTTTGGATATTTTGAGGAAGGTGACCTAACAGAGGATGAGACAGCGGTTGTTGGTGTCAGTTGCAGGCGAGTTAACCAATCGGTTACTTGAGTGCTTTGAAGAAGACAGCAGGGGAAAAAAACATATTGCCGTACATTATTCACATATGCATACCCAAAGAACTCATTCCCCACATCTTTGTGTGGGGTTCTTGTTTTTGGGTCTGTACCTGGCCGCCGCCTCCGACCGCCCTCTTTGTCACACACAGCTTTGTCACACACAATCTTTGTCACACACACACAACTTTGTCACTCACAATCTTTGTCACACACACACAACTTTGTCACACACAATCTTTCCCACACACCTTTGTCACACACAATTTTTCACACTAGACAAGAACTGGATCATTACAGTGATCCGTCGGGAACTGAATCCCATAACGTGCAATTGGACAAGAATAAATGAAAGATTCAAGTTGGGGTTCTCGGCTTAGCCCCGTGCCATTGCATTGGAAAATAGTGCAGGTATGCATGGCTGATCAGGCCATGTATCACCAGGGAGACCAGAGCGTCTTCGTTGGCGGTAGACTCCGGGCTCTGCTAGCACCCGCCGCAATCTGAAAAAAGGAAAATTGCAGAAGTTTTACATCTATTCAGATGTTACACACACACACAATTCCTCGCACAACTTTGTCACACACAATTCCTCGCACACAATCTTTCACACACACACACACACCCACACCTTTTGTCACACACACACAATCTTTCACACACACACACACGCAACTTTGTCACACACAATCTTTCATACACAGCTTTGTCACACACCATCTTTCACACAAACCTTTGTCACACACACTTTCTTTACATACATTGTTTCACACAAATCTTTCACACAACTCTTTCACGCACTCTCACCCACAACTTTGTCACACACTATCTATCACACACAACTTCCTCATGCACAATCATGTCACACACACACACTAGACAAAATTGGATCTTTGAAGAGATCCATCAGGAACTGAGTCCTGTAACGTGCAACCAGCCTAGACAATTAGACCTAAAGTAGATCACGTGGTTGTACTTCATGAAAAAATGATGGTCTTCCGAAAATATCCTATGTAGCCCAAACCAGAACACACGCAATTTCACACACAACTTTCTCATAGACTCATATGTACACGATTTCATCCACGGTACTTTTGCGTGGCAGGCGTGGCACTTGCGGCACTAGGTTTGCTCTGGTGGCAGGCGTGGCACTTGGTGACATCCACGGTACTTGCGCGTGGCACGTGTGGCACTTGGCGACACTCTCGTGGCTTTTGCGTGGCAGCCGTGGCACTTGCGGCATGGGTTGGCTCTGGTGTGGCGCGCTTGGTCCCCGTTGGTCGTCCGGCGCCGCGGCGCTTTGCGTGGCAGGCGTGGCACTTGGTGACATCCACGATGCTTTTGTGTGGCAGGTGTGGCACTTGCTTCGTAGCCAATTATGACAGCGAGGGGATGGGCTAATGCCTTGCTGGGTACACAAAGAGGCACTGGCCGGTCAGTTCGCATCCTTTGTGATTGCCAAACGTCCCGCCCTGCTCTCAACCGCGTCGCTTGGGAGGCCGACTTTGACCCAACGTGGGAAGAAGTACGCTGGCTTTCTCACACACAACTTGTTCACACGCAACTCTTCCACACACAACTCTTTTTACACGCAACTTTTTCACACACAACTCTTTCACACTCATACACAACTCTTTCACAACTTTCTCACACACACACAACTCTTTCTCATACTCAACTCTTTCACAGACAACTGTTTGAAACTATCGATCCTCCACCATCTCCCTTGTCCGTACCGTTTCAACCACTGTTTCTGATTATTGGAAGAAGTCGACTTGTGGGGCCTATTGTGGCGGTATCCGTTTTTTTTCTTAATTACATTCTTTATATATATATATATCTCTCTCGTTCTCTCTCTCTCTCTCTCTTATATGTGTGTATTTCGTATTGAATTGATTTGACATGACTGAAAGATTCAACCAATCATTGACCGCGTTCTAGTTTGAAGCAGCGAAATACATGAACAATGAAATGTCCAAATCGCAAGGATCTCCAATGTGTAGACCTGACATTTTATGCTTTTGAGCGCTGGACAGGAGCGTTTTGGGTTTGAACTTTCAGGCGTTTTGTCTAGAACCCGTGGAGCGCTGTGATTTTTTTTCCTATACCAAGGGAACTTGAAATGCATCCAGCCTCCAGTTGAAGTCGGTTTTGTGAAGCCCTTTTGCGCTTGGCCAGCTGTCCTGAGGTTGATGTCAACGCGATAAAGCAAAGGGATGTAAGTGGTGCGAAAGGACGGTTCGCTGAGCAAAACTCGACACTCAAATGTCACGGCGTTTATATGTGTAGTGACTATGACAGCTATGGGTCAAACCCTTCGTTATGATCAAACATTTCGCTATGGCACAAAAGGCTTTGTTTTTGGGCTAAACGTGAACAATTCAGTGGTTTCAAACATACCCCATGTTTGACCCATACCTTTTTTCACCTGCTGGTGACGTTAGTGCCTCGAAGTAAAGGTACGCGTTTTGGGTGTCAGAAACGTTCCAAAGCAACGGCATCACATCGAATGGAGCCGCCGTGTTCCATGGCTGTGTCGGCTATGTACAAGGATATGCCTTAATGAGTGCGGTGGCCTGTTTATTTGGCATGTTCTGTTAGGGGTAAAACCTGGAAATTATGTGAAAATGTTGCAAACTATATATTCACAAGACCCTGGAAACTATAAAACCATAGAAACTATTTATACAAAATTCTGGTATTTTTGGGTATTGGTTTGATGTGTTTGAAGTTGTTTGCCCCTAAGGAATGACAGGATTATGCAGGCCATAGCACCAACACATTGGTCGCGTCTATCACAAATGATTCTATCACTCATGAATAAAACTAATGGTAATGGTAACTGTATTTTTTGACAAATACAATATGATTTGATTCATTTGACTGTTGACAAACCAATGCAGCACCTTATGGCCCATAGCTGCATGTTGGTCCTGTTTACAGCCCATGGCTCTGATCCCTGTGGAGTATTGGGCAGGGGGTTCCTTTCGTATGGTTTCCTTTCGTATGAAGTTTTTTTTAAGCAAATAACGCACTATCATTAAACATGCCATTGGATAGACAGTGTTTGTAAAGAATCATAATGGCATATAATTACCCAAACCTTGATGCCGAAAAGTCGAACATGTCAATTGCTCCCGGGACAACTACAGTAACAACATTACCCCGCCAGGTCTCGGGACACATTTAAAAGTTAGTGGGGAGGTCAGGGGTTGGCTCTGCTTCTCGGCATTTTCTGTTCGTTTGAATCCCGGTGTCCCGAGAAAAAAAAGGAGCCGAAATAGATCGAAATAGCAATGTTAAACTTCTACATTCATTGAAGATTCTTCAATAAGGGTTTAATTCTCCCATCCCCCTTAAACTCTTACATTCGTTGAAGATCTTCAATAAGGGTGAAATTTCCCACCTCCGTTAAACTCTTCAATTCATTGAAGATCTTCCATAAGGGTTTAATTCTCCCACCCCAGTTAGAATCATCATCATCATCATCATCATGAAATTTGCCGGGAATGTCCCTGTAAACTTCCGGGCAACACACAGGGCCTGGCCGTAGTTGTACGTCATACCCCTAATTAGTTTCAAATAGTTCCGGGGTATAAAGTGTCAAACCGTTTCAAACTGTTCTACACTATGTATAAAAGTGGATGTTGAAATAGTGCGGAGCCGTTTCAAACCGTTCCGCGATATTTACAACAGTGTCAAAGTATACATAGTGTAGAACCGGTTCAAACCGTTCCAAGCTATTTGCAAACCAATAATATCTGTTCAACGTATATTTACGATCACATACTTTCTTTGAATGTTTTCGTCTGTTTGGCGCTGAATATGTGTTTCTCAAATAAATCAATCCTGGCCCTTTCAAAGTAGTTAGTTTTGGCAATCCCATCTGGAAGCCGGGCTTCGTACTTTGCGATGGCCGTGAGTCTGAATCAAAAACAATCTCATATTTTATGATGTCGAATGGCATGATGAATCATGAATTTAACCAATTCAACATCGTCATCGTAGAATGAAAAAACTGATCACCATATATATGTATATATACAATTATATATATATATATGTACACGCTGATTGCGCCGATTCTGCTGTTCAAAAGAACATAACACATGTCAAATGTCACATTCTTTCACATGTCTTGGACCAGGGATATGTAAAAAAGAAAAGAGAAGAAGCGTACTCAGGGATCCGACTGAGAAAAATGATTGTGTGGCAGCTTTTCTTCAGCCTTTTAGTGGTTCTTTCAAAATCTCATCCAGGAGTACCTATAGAGAATTGATGGGTTATCAAGTTATCACACGATAGTCACGATAGCCAACACCCTGAGAATTATTGGGGCGGCAATGATAGAAGTTTGAATGCGATATACTCGTGGGAAAACACTCACGCAATATCAAAATGCACGCCACATTTGATAAATAACATTATTTTTGATAAATAGCTTGAGATGATCTATAAAAGCGTGAAGTACTTTGTAAATAGGGTCAAGTAGTTTATAAATAGCGTCAAGTAGTTTATAAATAGCGCCAGCCACTTTATAAATAGTTTCAAGGTGGGGGGGGTCCCGACAGACAAACAGGTTACCGCACCCACTGAGATATACCCAAAAAATAATCAAGCATACGGCTTCTTATGGTATAGTACAGTACCTCCAGTTTAGGTACCTGAAATGGCCATTGAAGATTGTGGATTGTCTATTGGAAATGCGGAGATATTGGGATATTGTATGGTTGGTTAAAGAACAATGGTTTAACGGTTGAACCATTGGAAAAATGTGGATGTTTGAATCTGACTAGTTCATTCAAGTGTGGACTGATTGACACAGACAAGACTTGACTAATGTTGACGCTGCCCGTTCATGTGCCCAGTGTCAGTAAATGCCTCGGTATGGAATTCGTCAATCATATCAACAGGCTATAGGAACCAGATCTCCCCAGAGCCCTCGAATGTGTACAATACTTCCCGATGATGAGATGACCAGTTGGATCCGAAACGGCAATGAATGACCTTCATTCAGTCCAGGTTCTACTGGTCAATCTGGGCTGTATATGAGGTACAGAGCGGCCAAGTCGATCTGTACCATAGAAACCCAGAAATTTGGTGACGAAACTCGTCGTGAAGCAGAACTATCAAAAGCGTCTCTCGGGGAGCATAGATAACAAAAGCCACAAAACGACATGTAGATTTGATTTTTCGGTTGGGTACGTATTTGCATTGGATCAGTTTGATACATTCACGTTTTTTCCTCACGCATATGCCGCTTATAATTGGATGTTGTTGCCTTGGCAACCATTCATGGGTCAGATTGGCCGCATTGTTCAAAGAAAAGATATTGGTTGGTGATACTGAACCCTATTTAAAGATTGGTTCAGCATCAGTGACTGGGTTACCCCATGGTAATTTAACATAGCTAATTATTGAACATGGCCATAGAGATAGATGATTTTCCCATTAAAAATGATGATGTCCCATAGTTTTTGTATATTTACCAGAGGGTCAATCCCATTAAATCCCATTAAACCACCATAAAAACTGGGTAGGTTGGCATCTACTGTTACAACTTCGGGGCCCAGATACATGGGATGATCCTAGCGATATCTCGCTTCTCGTGGCGACAGGTTGATTGGGCTCTATAGCCATGTGGTTTCTGACTCCAATGGATAGCGTTCTGTTGCCTTAGAAAAGTGGCTTAATTATGGTTTATGGTGGATCTAACTAAACTGGTTGGTCGTTTGGAACCATGGAATTTTATGACTTTCCATTTGATTATTGGGAATTTCATCATCGCAACTGACTTTCGTATTTTTCAGAGGGGCTGAAACCACCAACCAGTATACTTATATATGCATAAATGTAATGTAATGTGATGTAATGTACAGTAATGTAACCTAATGTCATGTCATGTGATGTAATGTAATGTGTGCGTAATGAAATGTAATTCATTGTAATATAATGTAGTTCAATGTAGCTTAATGTAATGCATGTAATGTAATGTAATGTGATGTAATGTAGTGTGATCAAGTGTAGTGTAATGTCATGTGATGTGATGTGATGTAATGAAGTATGTGTACGCAATGTAATTTATGTAATGTATGTATGTATGTCAATGTATGTAATGTACTGCATGTAATGTAATGTATGTAATGTAATGTATGTAATGTAATGTGTGTGTGCATGTGTTGTACGTGATGTATGTAATGTATTTCAATGTATGTAAAATACATGTAGCGTGTGTAGTGCATTTCATGTGTGTAATATTTGCAATGTATATATTTGTTTATGTAATCATGCAATCATGTCATACAATGTGTGGAAAGTATGTACTGTATGTATTAATAATGAATGTTAACACATGCTATTGAATGTTACTGTTTGTTCGTGTATGTTCATGTCTGTTATTGTGTGTTATTGTATGTTGATATATGTTGATTTGTGTTTGTGTATGTTAATGTATGTTGAAAAACTATGTTCAAAATATGTTAATGCATGTGAATGTTTGTGAACGTATGTGAATGCATGTTAATGTATGTTAATGTATGCTAATGGTTGTGAATGTATGGCAATGTATGTTCATGTATGTTAACATTTATGAACCCATGTTGTTATATGGTAATGTATGTAAATGTATGTGAACGTATTTAAATGTGTGTGTCAATGTATGTGAATGTTTGTTAATGAGTGTAAATGTATGGGAATGTATGTGAATGTATGTTAACGAAAATGATGGTTTGTGAATGTTTTTGGATGTATGTTAATATATGTAAATGTACGTAAATGTATTTAAATGTTTTGAATGTATGTAAATGTGTAGAAAATATGTTGACGTACATGTTTGTAATTAAAGGCAAATGTATGTAAATGTATGTTATTTAAATTTATTTAATGTATGTAAATTTGTTAATGTGCGTTAATGTGCGATAATGTGCGCTAATGGGCATTAATGCGCGGTAATGCACGGTAATGGGCGTAATGTGCGTAAGGCGCTAAATGTGCCGAATCTCCGTAATATGCATTGTATAATGTGCGTAATATCTGTAATGTCTGCAATGCCTGTAATGTCTGTAATGTCTGTACTGTCTGTAATGTTTGCAATGTCTGTAATGTTTGTAATGTATGTAATGGATGTAATATGTGTAATGTATGTAATGTAGACATGTATGGCCTGTATGGTATTTATGCCATGTACAGTTGGTATGGTATGAACGATATGGATGTTACGTATGTGTTGTATGTTTTGTATGTTCAGCATGTAATGTATGTAATGCATGTAATGCAATGTAAGTTATGTTTGTTAATGTGTATTATTGTACGTATGTTAATGTATGTTGATTGTTGTTCATGTATGTACATGTATGTTAAAGGAAAGAAATGTATGCGAATGTTTGTGAACGTTTGTGACTGTATGTGAATGTATGTTAATGCATGTTAATGCATGCCAATGTATGGTATGGATTAGTATGTTACAGTATTGTTCGATATGGTACGGTATGGTACAGTATGGTATGGTATGGCATGTAATCTGTGTATTGTATGTAACGTATGTAATGTGTGTAAAGTATACAAAGTATGTAAAGTATGTAAAGCATGTGTTGTATGTAATGTATGTAGTTTATGTAATGTATGTAGTGCATGGACTGTACTGTAATGTAATGTGATGTAATGTACTGCAATGTAATGCAATGTAATGTAATGTAATGTAATGGTATGAATGTAATGTATGTATGTATGTGGGTAGGTATGTAGGTATGTATGTACGTACGTATGTATGTATGTATGCATGTATGTATGTATGCATTTTATGTTATAGTATGTTAGTTATAGTATGTTATGTGTTGTTTTGTCATGTGTTGTTGTGCCATTTGATGCAATTTAATGTAATGTAATGTAATGTATGTAATTTAGTTTAATGTAATGTAATGTGTGTAATTTAATGTATTGTGTGTAATGTATGTAATGTATGTATTGTATGTAATGTATGTAGTGCATGTAATGTATGTAATGTATGTGATGTATGTAATGTATGTAATGTATGTAATGCACGTAATGTATGTAATGTATGTAATATACGTAATGCATGTAGTGTATGTAATGTATGCAATGTAAGGAATGTATGTAATGTATGTAAGGTATGTAATGTATGTAATGCATGCAATGTATGTGATGTATGCAATGTAAGGAATGTATGTAATGTATGTAATGTATGTAAGGTATGTAACGTATGTAATGTAGGTAATTTATGTAATGTATGTTTTGTTTTGTTATGTAATGAGATGTGATGTGATGTGAACTCATGTCATGTCATGTCATGTAATGCATGTATGCGTGTATGTATGGATGGATGGATGCACACTGCATTTACAGAACAACACACAATTCCGAATATAGATGCGCATCTCACATCATATCAACATTTTCAACAACGGTAAATCGTCGAAGTCTCTATGGGCTATCATGTCGATAGCAAACTGCAATAAATTACCACAGGGTATATTGGTGGCAATATCCGATATCCAGCTCTGGTGAAATGCCCATCTTTCCTAGTTGTCTTATGATTTTGTTCAAGCCCCCGGCCAGGCAGACCCTGAGCAAATGGATTGGAGGAGAGGGTCCTGGGTGACCGAGGATTTCTATTAAACAAATAAACACGTGGTCAAAGGTTAGCTAAGTTGGTGAAGATCACTAGAGTAACGGTTTATGGTGATGAAAGTATTCTGAGATGGGTAACAAACGAACTATATTCCATCCCTGGACTTAGCAGTTCCAGTCAGCTAAGTTTCAGCGAGCTAAGCACCATAGATTTACGGGCCCCATATCCGAACTTATAAAGATGAACTCACCATCAATAATGCGACGGGGATCCCCAAGTTTGGGTCAACCTTGGACCTTGGATGGCTTCTTCAGTGGGGTAATTAAATAAATAAATAAATATATATATATATATATACTTATTTATGTAAAATAATGATATACTGAGTAGTTGCTTTTCTTGTGAGGTATCCAATATTGGCCATGTAAAATAGGACAAAGGATGAGTGGTTTCAGTAATCAACTCAAGATGAGCGTTCATGTTTTAGCAGAGCGAAAAGATCAACATAGATCAACTGGGAACATCATGGAATATGACCAATATCCATGGATTCTTCAACAGCAAACATGATATTCACCAGTTGTTTCTAGGGGATTTCACATCACAAATCAGGACGGACTGTGAGGGATGCAACGAGAGTAGGGGAGCCGAGGGGCCTGAGGGGTCGGGTCTCGGGATGAGATGCCCATGTGGCACCGCTTCCCTTGTTTTGCAAGAGGTGATCCACATTACATAACTGGTTGGTGGTTTGGAATATTTTTATATTTTCCATAATATATGGGATGTCATTCTTCCCATTGACTAATAACTATCAAGATGGTTAAAACCACCAACCAGATAACAACGAAAGGGATAAACTGACAAAATGATTTGCACTATTTCATTGACTTCCATTTTTACGACAACAAATGGGTCAGAACACAGTGTTGCATAGTAAAATAGGTGTGACACGTTTTGATAGTTTGATCATGTTTGATCATTGTGCTTTATCATGTTTACGAGTGACGTTGGGTGTAGATGTGGGACGTGTTTTTCTCGTTCAAACAACGTTGATCCAATGGCATGCGCATGTGCATGAACTTCGCGGCGTGAGGAGGCTGGATTGTTACAACTATGCATATATACCCTCCGGTAAACTAACATAGCTATTGAAAATGACCATTTACAGTGGATTTACCCATTAAAAATAGTGATTTTCCATAGCTATGTTAGTTTACCAGAGGGTATAATTATATATATAATAATTACATAGTTATATAAAATATATTCGAAATAATTTGCGGAGATGACATCCGAACTCGGTAACTACATACACATCATATTTTGTTCAGTTCTAACCCTGGAAGCGCTACCAACCCAGCGTTACCCTGGCAGCCTGGCCATAGGCATAGGCGACTCACCACGGGACCACCGGTCAGTATGGACCGATGGATGCTGGATGTTGGTTGGTCCCTGCGTTTTCTTCGCTCATATTATTTAGAAATTATATATATATATATATATATGATTTTCCACTATAAACCATCCATTTTGAGGTACCTCCATTTATGGAAACCCATATATATATATATATACAGTATACAGTATATGTGTGTTTTGTTTGATGTTTTGTGTCCATGAATTTGTCTTGTTTTCACGCCTTTGCTTCGCTCATCCAGCTCAGTTTTGGACGTAAAAATAACCTCCAGCTCAACTGAACTGCTGAACATTTTGGTCTTGAGGTAACGAGACCTGGTGGATGAACGGAAGCAACAACAGCATCGGTGCATTCCACGAGGTGCGTGGTGTACAACAAACTGGTAGCGGTACAGAGATCCATGGTAAATGTTTCTCAAAATTATATTATAGAATTATGTTTAGATATACTGTCGATATACTTGTCATTTTCAATATCATCCCTCAGTTGAGAAATACAGAAGGTACCACTTGCAATTGCATCTCAGGATCTCTCTAATGATTTGGGGTTACATATTTTATATCCTGTGTTGACATTCGTTGAGAACCAAACACTGCCAAACAAAGTAGGCGCATAGCTACTGCATGTTTGAACCCTTAACATACACTGATGGCCCCCAGTTGCACTCATCAAAACATCCAAATATCATCCAGTTAGACCATGGATGATATGCCATTCTTCTCCGGGAGTGCACCTCAACTTATTGGTTCACCTATTTGGCGCATTTCTCTGAGGTTACTTGAACATGGTCAATCCTTGCTAGTCGACATACTGAAGTACGATTTCGCTGGTAATTGGTGTTATTACCATTTTTTAACCCAGGAGAACCTCACACCCCATCCTAGCACCGTGGCTTCGCCGGGACCATCCTCCGGTCATCCGGTCATCGCCGGAGGCATGGCACCCTGGCAGGGCCCTCAGAGAGTTTCACTCTCCGGTGGTCAGAGCGGTTCGGAGCTATTTTTTTGAAACATATATATATATATATATTTTGTTTTTCCTATTCAATACACACACATATATATATATATATATATATAATACATATATATATATATATATAATATATATATATATACACACACATATTGAATACATATCTATATATATATATATCATATTTATATTTGATATATATATATATATATTTAATACATATCTATATATATATATATTATTTATATTTGATATATTTATATAATATATATATAATATTATACACATATATAATATATATATATATATATAGTATATATATATATTTATTTAATACGTACACATATATATATATATATATTAATATATATATAAATATATGTACATACATTGGTAAACCTAATACGGTATATAAACCATCCCCAAAATCACCATAAAACACCAAAAATGAATGGAATGTACCATCCCCAAATGGTAGGTTTATGGCATTGGGTTTCCCGGTTTCCCGCATTATTCCCTATTAGAATTACCTACTGGGAAGTAGTATGGGAATAATATGTTAACTTGCCTTGCATCACGAATACCCCAAACCACGCCGTTAGAAAGCATTGGTAGTCATTGGAAATTGGCATCTTTGAAATTTGATGACACATGTTTTTTTCTGGAACAAGACACGGCTGAGATCCCAGGATGAACTCAGATTTTGGGCTGCTCATGGCTGCCAGGTTTGCTGCAGTGTTGTTAGTCAATTCAAGTTTTAAAGCCCCATATCTCACCTTTGATGGGAGCTGGTTCAAACCCCAAACTTTTGCGCCCTCAGGAGTGAACCACAGTGAACCAATGAACTTCACCAACGACACGATGCAGATGTGCCTTGTTCGAAGTTTTTTTTCGTTGCGGGGGCGTCTTGGGCCCAGCTGGCATTCCCAAGGTCAGGTTGTGTGGTTGACTCCAAATTGCTAAACAAAGCCGTTTGTTCATCATTCAATTCCTCCATTGAAATACAATTTCGGCGTTTTTGGCGGGAACAACATATCTTGTTCCCACTGATCTTGATAGTTAGTCAATGATTGGCTGTAGACAAATTCTATGCTGTTATTTCCTCGCGCTCAATGATCTACGAATCAATTTAGCAAACAGCCTTTGGTCAGGGGGTGAGCCATTAAAAACATGGGCCTCTACTCCCTGGTTCAACCCTGGTTTCTAGGGATACCTATCAACCGATGGGATGGGATCGGGGTATTTTTATGGTATTCTTAATGGCTCCAATAGGTTTCTTTGTCCATCCTACTTGAGTGATTCTCCCTAAGCCCTAATTGACAAATATGTATATATATATATACATATGAATATGACTGGGACCATTTGTGGGGTGTGTCATATTAGGGGAGTTTGATTCTTATATATGTATGTATGTATGTATGTATGTATGTATGTATGTATGTATGTATGTTATGTATGTTATGTATGTTATGTATGTTATGTATGTTATGTATGTTATGTATGTAATGTATGTAATGTATGTAATGTATGTAATGTATGTAATGTATGTAATGTATGTAATGT
>Ga0126342_10010787_pt1 | contig 16361 bp, 10 predicted proteins | sample Cyp1metagenome_FD_92528 | JGI IMG/M metagenome (GOLD analysis project Ga0126342, IMG submission 92528) | Coral microbial communities from Lord Howe Island, Old Settlement Bay, Australia - Cyphastrea 1 metagenome | ecosystem: Host-associated > Invertebrates > Cnidaria > Coral ... | reverse complement strand
TTTTTTCCTGAGTTTCCCAAAGGAAACTTGACACTTGGTGGGGTCCGTTTTCCGGGGCGAACCCAAGTGGAAAATTGGCACTGCGCTGGTTTGTAAACTAGAAAAGCTGCTTTTGTAACATATTGAAATGTTAAAATTGTGCATATGTGCTGAATAATTTGATATTTTTTTAAAATTATTTCTATCCAAAAGTCTGTCCACAACCAATGTTAAAACATTCAGTGGATCATTTTCAAGGTATGGAAATGACATTTTAAAAGCTTTGAATGCGATTTAAGGGACATAGATGGCGCAACTCATTTTTTAACCCACCAATTTTTTTTTGGGCGTTTGAATGAGATTTAAGGGACATAGATAGCGCAACTCATGTTCAAGGTATTGCAATGATTTTTTGAAGATTTGAATGCGATTTAAGGGACATAGATGGCGCAACTCATTTTTGAACCCATCGAAAAATATTTCTTTGGCGTTTGAATGGGATTTAAGGGACATAGATGGCGCAACTCATTTTTAGGATAAAAAATCTAGGGGAATTATTTATATATATATATATGTATGTATATAAAATATTTACAATACAAAAATGTGTAATCTAGAGTATAAACAAACAAAAATGATCGGAAATGTAGTAAAATTAGTTAACAATACCCTTATGTCCATCTATTGGAGTGGCAGTTGCGCCATCTACCTTTTCATTTTAAAGTCTAAGTAGGGCGTTTTTTTCTTCAACTGGCGGAATTCGTTTTATGTTCCAGCTAAAATAGTGCCGTTTTCTTTCTCACCCCGCGGTGCCATCTTATGGTTATTTTGGTTTTCGAGTTGAGCCATCTACTTTTAGGGGGGTGTAGATAGATTAGATAGATTAGATAGATTAGATAGATTAGATAGATTAAATAGATTAGATAGATTAGGTAGATCAGATAGGTTAGATAGATTAGATAGACTAGATATGTTAGATAGGTTAGATAGGTTAGATAGATTAGATAGATTAGATAGGTTAGACAGGTTAGATAGGTTAGATAGGTTAGATAGGTTTAATATATTAGATAGATTAGATAGCTTGGATAGAATAGACAGATTAGGTAGAATATAGATAGATTAGATAGATGAGATAGATTACATAGATTACATAGATAGATACATAGATAGATACATAGATATCATAAACCGTAGTCAACCTAGTTATAAACCAACATACCCCTTCCTGTGGTGATAATGATTCCACAGATTGTTGCCAAGGAAAAATGTGGAACCGAGAAGACTGGGGATTCGCCTAAGACATGGGTTTCATCCATCAACATTGACTAATCCATGTCTCTGGCATTTTTGTTCAATTAGATATGTTCAAAGACTGTGAATTATGATATGTTCAATGATATACTCCATGGTTTCTTTCTCCAACAATTGCATTTTAACAACAACGACATTTTACCTAGCGATTCTAGTTAGCAAATAATCGGCGACTGGAGTAGTGTATCATTGAACATATCATAGTTTCCCTCTCGTAAATCTGATCCGGCTAGCATGCAAGTCTACAGGTTTTTACTTGGAGAATGGTTGGGAAAACTCATGGCGGGGATGTTCACTAGCCAGTAAAACTGTTTTGATTTCCAGAAGGTAGCCATGAAGCTACTGCCAATGGCTGGTTTGAATTTTGAATCGCCAGGTGGAATGCCGATAACTTCAAATTCGATCCTGGCTGTTGAGATAGGTTTAGTAGCATGGTGGTGCTAAAAACTCCTAAGATCTTGGGAGCGCCTTATTTTCCACAAAGGGTGATGGAACTGGTTCAACCTCTAGGATTTTTGTGCCTCGGAGTCTCGGAGCACCTGCTTTTGGAACTTGCTTTTGGGCCATCTATACAGAAAGATGTACGCTGTTTACGCCACTCCTTTTCGCTGTTTTACAGGCCAGAGGTATCTGCACTAACTTGGAGGTATCTCCCATTGTACCGGGCATTTCCCAGCGCCGTGCAGTTGTGGAAACAGAGGGATACCGACCTCAAGATGTTTGGAAACTCAGCCAGGGGGCGATCGGTTGCAGTCTACTGGATAGGGAAACCATGGGAAACCCGAAATCCAATGATTTACCATAACTGGTTGGTGGTTTTGGAACATTTCTTTATTTTCCACAAGATATGGAATAATCCCAACTGACTCATATTTTTCAGAGGGGTAGGTCGACCACCAACCAGATAATGCTCCTTCTTAACATGGCCATGAATGGGAGGTTCAATCCCCTCTTGACATCTCCAAAGCCCGCCTAAACTTCGTGCCCATTGAGAGAAAAGATCGGACATATCTCAGTTTAGCCAAACTATTAGGGGTCAATCTCCTCCAATTTTTGTTTGGTACTGTACTCTTATTGCTGATCATCTTTTTCGGTTTGTTCATACTTCCCCGACGGCTGCAAAAGATGCACGAAAAAGGATATCCGATACCATGTCTGATGGCAAAATGTCCCGGAAAAACCAACCCCTGCCCCCCACTTTTTCTTATTTATAGTTACATCCCCTGAAAATTGTTGGTTATTATTTTATCATATTTTTTCCAATGTTTGTTAGTTCAATTTCAATGTTCATTTTTGTTGCATTCCATGGTATACCAAATGTGTTTGTCGAATTCCAAAGTGTTGTGACATATATCATATCATCCTTGTTATTCCATATCTCCTAACTCGTAATTCATGAATTACGTCATCCGTCATTCAAATGTTCATTAGTTCGAGATAGGATATTTCCATGATATTTCATGATATTTCCATAGTGTTCATTAGTTTTCTTCCATTTTCTTCCCCACATGACATCTTCGTTGTCGCAGGTATCTTCCCATGGAGGAGGCCATTGCGTACATTGCCGAGGCCAAGGGATGAAAAGGATGGGGATGGCGACCCGGCCCGATGTCCGTGGGAAAAGGATGGGACATCTAGGGTTAACCATAGAAAATGTATGTTAATCCAGAAAGAAAACATAGATTATCTGGGTTTTTCTTTAATTTTTAATCTATGATTGGTGGTTGATCTATGATTATGATACCCCAAAAAACTCTATGGTACCCCGAAACATTGGCCTACGGTTAATATTTAATATTGGTTAGTCATCATCTTCCCCATAGGAATGGCCACAAGTGGGGGGCTGAATTCCAAATTTTCAGACACACCCGGGCCCAAAGGCACTTCAACGATACGAAAAGGGAGAGTGAGCCCATCAGTCTGCGGAGTTCAGCTATATATCATATATATCTGGTTGGTGGTTTGGAACATTTTTTTCATTTTTTTTTCCATATATTGGGAATAATCATCCCAACTGACTAATATGTTTCAAAGGGGTTGAAACCACCAACCATGCAGATATATATATATACAACCTACAGTATATTATAATTGTAATGTAATTGTACTTGTATAACTTATATATAAACATGTAAACTATATATAACATCGTGAAAATGTTGAAGCTTCGGCCAGCTGTTCCAACACTCTCAAAACTGATCGAACATGGAGGATTCAGAACAGCGCGGGCGACTCCGGATTGGAACGGGGCCAGGGTGGTGATCCAAAGTTATCTTGGAGTAAAGCTAAGTCAGGCAGGTGGTCAAATGATTTAGGGAACAGGTGGAAAGATAAAGTTTGAAAACCATAGCAAACCCATTGAATGGATTAAATAATATTGAATGGATTATGATTATCAAATTAGTAGGATAACCAAGATCGGTTTTGCGGGAATCATATATAAACCATCCCACTGGCATAAGCTCTTCTTTGTCGGCTTGGAGCGATTTATGCAGGCCTTGAACTATGGGATGGAATTGCACCAGGAGGAGAACAGGTGCCGATTTGCCTGCGTGCGGCTGCGGAAAGAACAAGTTCAATCATGGGAAAGTGATAATAATATCAACACAAATCGGATTTTAAATGATTTTAACCATGTCACACGTGGAATAATGGGTATATCATGGGGATACCCTCCAGTCATCAAACATGGCTGGCTGGCAAATCCGTGCCGGAGGGTATGATGATCAAGGGTTGAAAAGCTCGTATGGGTACTATGCATATAAACATGTATAGACTTTGTTGGGTGCTTTCTATAAAATTCAATATTATTCAATATGTTGCCATTTCGATGGGGACTTGTTTGGTTTTCCTCATTATTTGTGTATGTATGTATATGTATATACAATTGTATATATATATGTTTTGTTCGGCAGGGGATCTGAGATCCATGAGGGGCTTAGCCTGGTAATGAAATATAGATCAATAGTATTACTACGATTGGTATTAGGTAATCTTTCGAATCTTAATCGTTACCAATCAAATAATGGTAATCAGTACTATGGAGTTTATTCAACCTTAGTAAAAGTAATACATATAGTAATAGTGCCTCCAACTATAGATGTATCCACAATCAACCCTATTAGGCCAATTTATAAACCGACTTAGCTAGCGATTGGGGGGGAGCACTTCCTGTTTGGGAGCAGCTGGTTCCTCCAGTTGATGGTTTGCTATGTATCCAATCTTTGTTGATACTGGGTTTATGAAAGGTTGATCATGCGTATTTTTAATTACGACCAAGCCAATACTTTTGCTCACGAAAATTTATCAACCTCAGCTTCATTATTGTAATTCACAAATATGTGGCTTTGTCTCAAAATCAGATACCCCATTCCGAAATTTCATCCATTGATCAATCATCATCCCAATGAATAGCCACAGGGTGCTGCCGATGCTGTTTCGGAGACATCTCGGTGAAGTTCCCATATTGTTCATGGCTAAATCCGGCAATGCTTCACCATGTTTGATGCAATCCGGCACATGTTCATCAATCATATAGCCATTCGCGAAATATTCGGTTGTTGGCCATCTACTATCCCCGTATGTCCCCGTATATCCCCGTATGTCCATGGTTGGTTAGTTGGTTATCCCTCTCCTTTTTTGGTCACCTAAACCATATACACCTACAGGCATAAACCATATATCCCAACAAAAAGACTTGGTGAGCCTCCTTTTACCATATATTCTTACCACGTATCCTTTATATAGTTATCATATTTCTTTTTTATGTGAACAAGTGGCTTTACTATTTACATTTGATAAGATATCATTGCCAGAAAGCCACGTTTTCATATCCCATGATCACAACCAGCGTATGGTTTTCGCCAGAACCAGCGTTAAAAATCGTTGCAGGATGCCCATTGCCATGCCAGAGCTCATCTCCAAGAGGCCAGAAAATCACTGATGGGTCACCGTTTTATGACCATTTTACGACGGGAAACATCATAACTTGAGGATACTTGAGGTAGTTTCCAACCAGCTAGGTAGTTATGACTGGGGGAAACATCATCTTTAACATTAAAAAAATCCAACCAGCTATGACTTAAGGTAGTGGAGACCTGGCTTTTGACTCATAGCCATTTTTAAATGTTGGTGTCAAATCTTGGTTGTTTTTTTCTTCAGATAAGTTGGTGGTGTAAATTATCAAAACAAAACTCGACACAAACACAACAAATGTATAGATTCTGGCAAAATCCGAATCTCAAATAGTGATGAATTACCGTTCTATATCCTTTTTGGGCTTACTATTTATATATATAGAACATGTTTGATTGTTCGTGAATCTCTGACCATGCAAATTTCAGTGTGTATATCATAGTATATATATATATACACATACAATAATATATGTATAGATACACAATATGATACTTAAGTATAGCACAGTTGTTACAGTGTACAGTTCATCAGTTGCCTCATCAATCCAGGCTGACGGAAGTTCCGATGAAGTTCATCAACACTTTGGACCTGCCCTGCACGGAGGATGGCAAGGCGCCGTGGAACGGGGGACCGCCACAATGCAAAATGGTAAATTTTGAGTTCCCGAGTAAAATCAAGCCAATGGGCTGAAACAAGCCGTTAGAACCATAGGCAGCAGGCAGGTGTCAGTTACAGTTACAGTATATGTTTAGCTCGCAAGATATGAATTACTCTTTGCTCACCAAAGGCTCCAAAGGTGGTATATAAGTCAACTTGAATCGATTTCTAGGGTGGCAAGTAACTCGCAGGTACTCTTTAACTTTCCTATTGGTTGCTAGTTACCCGTTTTGTTCTGTTGCAGTTTTGTGTTACTATACATTCTCTTACTCTTGATTTATTTCTTAATGCCCGTGTCCCGCAGTTACCACCCTTACAAAGAGGATGCCAGTGTGGGCACTGCCAAATCCTCCTACAGCCTTACAGATCTCAGAGGATGTTTTGCCAGTGGCTCGTTTGATTTATATAGATCCCGCATGCATTTGGTCGGGATATCTTGGGATACAATCCACTTACAACGATCCATTTTATTTGCCAGGCATTTTGTTGAATATGCGATGCACCCTTTGGTAATTTTATCATATAGATATTGAACATGGACATCTAATTATACTTGATGTTCTGTTCTTAACAATGGAAATCTTCCAGCATTTTTATAGTGGTTACCAGAGGCTAAGTTAAACCATTTCTCTTTCTCTACCGATTTCTCAGGCAAAAAATCCACCGCTCCGATCAGGTCTACTTCTGGCACGCATTGGTTCAGGCGGGTTTCACGGAGCTGTTGACCGAAGCCGAAGCCGAAGAGCTACGAACGACACCCGAAAAGTGGTCATTTGTAGGCGAATCACCGTTTTAACGGTAAAACGTTGAACTCAATGGGGAACGTGTTTCGTCGCTATGTAACATGATGTAACAAAATGGAGGCTTTTTTTTCCAATCATATCCCCAGTTTGGCTCAATTCCTAGCGAAAAACCATCCAATTAAATCCCTAGTTTTTGGTTGTTCAATGACCAGTTGAAATCACCAATTCGTTGAGTTCCTGACTTTGGATTCCATGCCTCTGGTACTTTCACAGCTAAATAGCTCATCTTCCATAGCAATGTTAGTTCCCTAGTTTTTTTTGTTGGAGGGTAAGTGCCCATGAAATCACCATTAAATCACCATCAATCACCATTTATAGTGGTTAAATGCCATTAAATCCCTGAAGTTTTCTTTTGTTAAGTGGTTAGTAAATTGATGGATGATGAATCACCCATGAAAAAGCTGGGATTTATCCCACGATGGGCTGCTATAACGGTGGAAGAACTTTCTTTAGCTTTGCTCGACTGATCCTACACGGAAATGATAACAATTATATATGATTATTTATGATGGAATATATATATATATATATATATGGATGAACTCTTACATTCTCTGGAAAGGTAATTTTCTTTGGTGTAACTGGATATATATATAGCTATAGATATAGATAGATATAGTAGATTCGATTCATTATAATTAAAATAGATATACACTACAGATGTGAATTATATCCATTATATCAATATATATATAGTAGAATATCCATCATGTATACGTATATATATATATACATATTTATGCATTATATCCATTATATCAGATTTTAATGTGAATAATTTATCCAATCAACGATAATTAAGAATATATAGATATACACTACAAAAATATACTAGATATTACAATAGAATATATATATATAAACTATCTATATGGATTATATCTATCTGCTATGATATATAGATAGGATTCTGATATACATCACAGATGTGTTTTTTTCATCTACAGAAGCCAGGTCTTGAAACTTCTGTGTCATCGATGGGATCCGACCCTCATCAATGAGATCAACTCCCTGGAGGTTGAACCGTTCCGGATTCAACGGATGGGCGTTGGTTTCCGCTGATCGATAGAAAAGCCTGGTTGGTGATTCACAGGTGGTTAATGATGGTTAATGATGGTTATATAATGGTTGATAATGGTTATATAATGGTTAATAATGGTGAATGACTGGTTGGTGGTTTGGAACCAGGGAATTTTATGACTTTATGACTTTTCATTCAGTTGGGAATGGAATAATCATCCCAACTGACGAACTCCATCATTTTTCAGACGAGTAGGTAAACCACCAACCAGTCATAGTTTCCAATGTTTCCAGGTTTTGGAGGTTTCCTGAAATGGGGGTTCCCCTAAATCATCCATTTGTAGATAGATGTTTTATTATGAAGCATCCATTTCGGGGTACCCCATTTATGCAAACCCCTATATCCTCCAGGATGTTTTTGATGATATTTTTTGAAGATTTGTACATATATGTATAGACATGATATGTACTAGGATATCCTCCAGGATGTTTTTGATGATATGTAGCCGTGCTTATTTGTGCTTGATATTTCCAGGTTTTAATAGTCAATCACGATACATGATGATACATCTAACCAACACACAATAGAAAACAATCATTTTTTCGGGGGGGGGTATATAACCAACTATGGGGACATTGTATGGAAAACAATGGTACAGTATACATCTAGGAAATCATGGGATCTAACCCTAAAGAATTGTGAATTAACCAACAAGTTTATGATGGTATAGTGGAATACAACATGGGGGTCTACATTGTGTACAGCATCCTTCTTTTAAAGGTTTGACATCGTGAGATAGTTCAAGTTTTTTTCTGATCTTCTTTCCAATTTCTTCAGAGGCAATTCACTGAACTTGATTTATTTCAAGGCACCCACATACAGATCAACTATAATCCATGAACAAACATGCATCCACAATAAAACACATATGAATGTGTATATATATACACATAGTTATGTAATTATATATATACACATTATATTTTTTTATATCTTATACATATATATATATATACTGTATACATATATATATATATACATATTTTATACATATTTGTATATATCTTATAAATATGTATATATATATATATATTATACATATATACATATATATATATCTTATATATATATATATTATTTATTATATATATATATGTATATGTATTATATATATATATATTATTTATTATATATATATGTATATGTATTATATATATATATGTATTATATATATATATATATATAAACATGTCCCATCCACCCAACTCATAGTTTGACCCTGAGAATTCTGAGAAACCACCCACCCTTGGCTTCGTGGCTGGGCACAGGAGATGCTGGATCCAGACATGGCTGAGAAGCTGAAAATGTGAGCCATCTCAGTTGTCGTTGTTGAGACATCACTAGAGATGGTGGTTGTTCGTTATAGATATAAATAAATAGATACATATACATGTTTATCTTAATGATATGTTTTAAATAAGATTAAATAAGTAGTTAGTAAGTATGTATAATTAACAAACTCATGGGGCATTGTAAGTTGTTAACTATTTTTGGGAACCGCAGATTTTAGTTCATTTGACTCGTCTTGACCATCCAATGATTGGGTACCCAATGTTCACCAAGCCATTTTATTTACAGTTGTCATTAGCTAGCTATAGCTAGTATGTATACTTAGTAATACTTAGCTAGCAAAGGGGTATTATTATTTTTTTTGTAATTGATGGTATTCTAGTTAATCTCTGTAATTGACGTTATTTGCAGTTACTTGCGGCTGATGGTGATGGGCTAGTTGGGAACATGTTGTTTCCCCCATTTTCTTGGCAACTGTGAGCAAGATGAGCGGCTGATGTACCCCAAGTTGATTGAGCTCTCTGTTTTCTCTGCCTAGATTGATTCGAGAAAAAAACATACCATCCTCTTCAGGCCGTCTTGTTCGAAAGAAATGTCCCAATGCATTGAAGTCGTGCACTTTTCCAATGCGTTTGCTCCGTTTGCTCACATCATTGCCTTGTCGCATGCGAGTTTCCACTCACCCCTGGAATCGGAACTGGGACACGAAGGAAAACACCTTCCCACGATGATCTGTGTTCATCTATATTCATCTATGTTCATCTATGTTCCATGTCCATGCTCGACAATTTGCAGATGCTTTTCTGGCCAAAATCACAGACTTGACGGGACATATCATTCATATCACCCCCCGTGCTCCAAACCTCAGCTTCTCATCTTTTGGCTGCCCAGGGACCGGATCTGGGAGTCCAGAAAGCGACAAATGCAACAGGTCCCGATCTGGGGGGGTCGCTGGGATTAATTGCATGTTTTCCTCAAACCCTTCCAGCGAAAAAGGGAGATAGTATGGGATGGGTCAACATTAAGAAAGTTAGAAAAAAAGCACGGATTTGTTCTTGCTGTTTGAACCCAACTTTTTTTGGGTATCCAATTCATACCCGTATTCATTCCTGAGCTTGATTGATTTCAAGTCATGCTTGATAGGGTCACTTTGAGTCCCCTCAGAGGTTCAGATTCCTTCATCATGGGTACGGGCCCTTGAAGATAGGTTCTAGTTTGCTGAACCTAAGTGGAGGTTTCCTAAAATGGGGATATCCCTAAATCATCCTAATGCTAATAGGATTTTCCACTATAAACCATCCATGTTGGGGTACCCTCATTTAGGGAAATCCCCAAGTCTCCCCCTGTACTGGTAGACTTCCAGATGCGTTGGTTTGTAGTCGTCCCAGAACAGAAAGGGCCACAAGGCCTCCCGTTTTACGTAATCCGTTTTACTGTGATCCACTTGTAGCTATATAGGTTCTGTGATTATATGTAATATTTGTATATTTCTAGTATAACACAAACACAAACAAGGTATAATCCAGCAAAAAGATGTGAAGCGATTATATGATGGGATTTCTTTGATAATATTTTTTTTTTAAGCAGGAATTCCTACCAGATGTGGGAATTGGCTGCTGACCTTGGGCTTACGCCATTTGGGGAATGTCAGGTGCATCGGAATGATTCGGACATGCACTCTGTTAATACAAAACTATTACCCTCTGGTTATTTAACATAGCCATGGTATAGATGGCCCATTTATAGATGGTTTACCTATTAAAAATGGTGATTTTCCATGGCTATGTTAAATAACCAGAGGGTACATCATAAATATACATAGGATCATAGTATCTTGTAGATGCGAATCTAAATTGCACGAGTAACAAACAACCTTTACAGCTCATTCTCGATGTTTACATTTAATTTGACTGACTGAAGTCTAAATGTCTTCAATGTGATTTGTGATGTGTAGGTTCACTGTTTTCTTTCTTAAGCAAAGTATTCCTATTTCGTCATTCTAGTTTCATTACCATGCCCCAATGTTTTTTTTGCGAAGGCACCCCGAGAGAGCATCCTTTCGGTCAAGGCTGGCATTGGCTTGATGGATGATGGAGGGATCTCCGAGTAAAAAAACCCTTGCAAATGTCTACATGGAGGTTTCCCATTTCATGGGGGTACCCCTTGTCATCATCCACTTTAAATTGGGACTTTCTATGAAATAAACCATCCATTCTTTTTGGGGTACCCCCATGACTATGGAAGCCACCATATTGGTTGAGCTGAATGTTTACGGCTGGGTATGGCGTGGATCAACATTTAAGGCCCCGATTGGGGGGCCTCAGATTTTGTTCATGTTTGGTACAGCATCCTGTGCCTTGTTGCCTTGGACGAGGCTTTTTCCAATGATCCCATATGATAAAAACATCTAGAATGATAGTTTATAATACTTTATAATACGTTATAATACTTTATAATACTTTATAAATCTGATACTATATTATATATATAATTTGATATCCCATTTGATGTCCTTTGATATTCCATTTCTTATACAATGATCCTTTCAGATCCTTTCAGCGCCAGGATCACATCGCTGCTCTGAAGATCCAACACATTGTCCGCGACAGACGTTTGGGAACCTGGTTTTCATCGCATGGTGACGAGGAGGAATTTTTCACCTAATTTTTATAGTGATATATGACATGCGAATCAGTTATTTATATTAAGGTAATGATAATATATAATATAATATAATATATTTAATAATGGTTTAGCATGCTTTTTTCAAACGGTCTATACAGGATTGATATATATATATATATAATACATGAGTTGGAGCATAATGGCGAAGTCTATGATCATTCTTTTGCCCACAACATATCTCTCTCCTTCTCTGTCTCTGTGAATACAATGAATACAGGATCAGTCAGAAGGTGTTCTGCATCAATCAGCGGTGGTCAAAAGGTGCTTCGAGGATGTTGTTGTTTTACTATCTGGTAATTTACCGTAGCGACGGAACATGTCCATTTTGAACTGAGCTAAAGCATCATAAATGATATAGGTAAGTGTCCATAGTTATTTTAAATAACCAAAATGGTAGATTTCGTTATGATTTGGCCACATTACAATCTGTGGCAACTCTCCCTCAGTCCGTCTATCCATTCTTCCTTCTGCACATGGAAATCCGAAAGAGGCTGTTAGTCGGCATCAAACCCAAACTTCATGTTTTGAACAACTCCACTTTCTTAGTTGGTTAAAATCTTAGTTGGTTAAAATCTTAGTTGGTTAAAATCTTAGTTGGTTAAAATCTTAGTTGGTTAAAATCAAATGGATGGGATTTCCCTGCATCAAAGGTCACGTTCTTCGTTGGATGGGGGTTTATCAGTGACCAGCGGTTTGCCATCTTCTCACTATCAAATGTGGCAGCCCAGTAGCTTCACCAAAGTATTGGTTACAGTATTAGGAGGTTTCCGAAAAACTGGGTATAGCCCGAAAAAAAAACATTCTGGATGGATTTTCCATGAACCATCCAGCTATTTTTTGGGACCCCCATGACTATGGACTTCCCATGACTTCCCCATAGAAATACAAGAAATTGATCATCCAAATTCTGGACTTATGATGATTTTCAAGCCAAAGAGCTTGGACCCTGCTCAACCGCGCGCTCCAGGTGTCGTTCGGGTCCCTAGCGAGTCAGAAGTGCCTAAAGGCTCGGCCCTACACTCGAAAACCTACTACTTTTTGGGGGTCCCAAAGAGGAAGCCCCCCAAATGATAGCTAAGATATGTTGCAACTAGGCATTTGGTAACTGGGAAGTTATAGTGGAATTTGTGTGGATCCAAAGACTTTCCAAGTACGGCTGCCCGTGTTGCAGGGCGCAATCACGCCTTCCAAGATGCGGTGAGTTGAAGGCAACCTGGCGGCATTTAAGAAGGTTTTTCAACGGCGATTCCTGGCCACTGGATTTGCCAACCCCCCAAAAAAGACAAAGAAATAGAACCGTCATGTATTCTGGATATGACCAATTGCGATTTTGGGGGTTGTAAGAAAAAAACTACACTGTTGCAGAAAGACCGAGTTTTTGACTGTAGAATTATTCTATACAGTACATGTTCCCTTCTTGAACCAAGTCTGGCAATTTTACATCATGAGTTGCGAATGTTAGTGTACTGGTCCACGTGCGTTCTTTTCATTTTGAACTCTGCACACGGTACGTTTGTGTCTGTCTCAATTGACTATAATCTGTTTGGGATGGGTTGAAACCACCAACCATCACCAACCAGTAACCAGTCCATATGAAAATCCACATGTGGGTTCGTTTGAGAATAGGATACCAACATTTGATTATCATCATTTGCTCTATCAAATGCCATGAATCGGAGGTATGTCGACCATGGCCTCAACCGTGCTGCAGGCCTCCCATAAAAAGAAAACGTCCAAAGAGACGTGAATTGATGCGAGCCGAGGCAGATTGAACTCTGCATTTCGTAGCTACTCCCGGCCGCCAGGTGATGGCATCCACATTGGGGATGATTGTCCAATGGTCTCCATGAAATGTGTGTTAAAACAATTAGCTTTTCGTTTGGCTATCCCGTAAACTGATGCCATCGCGCACGGCAGTGCATCCAAATTCTGAGACAGTTCCAGCTTCATCTGTGTGGTGAACGAAGCGAAACTCAGCGCTGGAACCGAAGGTGTCGCAGTGTAATATACGACCGCCGCAGAGCCAGACGTCACCTGGGGAGGGCTAAGCTGTGAACAGCTGGATCTCAGGCCACAGGGTGTTCCTTCTCAGCAAAACAGGTAGCAGATTGATCATGATTGATACAGATCCATAAAAGCCATATGCATCCATATGCTATGATATGCTATGTCATAATATGGCATCTATGGCCAAAAGGACTGCCAACGATTGGGCCACTTTGGGGTAAAATGGTGGCATGCTGTGGCCCTGCTCAACCAGTGCCGTTGGCTCCCTCGGCAAACCGCTAACGCTTCCGACGTCCTCCGACGTCCTGCGAAGCAGGAGCCACGGATGACCAGCAAAAGAGGAGATTCAGGTTGTCAGGGGCACTACAGGGGAGGGTTTGGCGTCGAAGAATGGGGTACGGTATACTAATGTATACTATATGCAATGTAGTATACATTGAATTTCTATGAATGAATGGCATTCTAATAAGGACAATGGATTTGGATGGATTTGGGATGACCCTATTTCCAGATCACCTACTTTTGGTAGTTCCTACAACCGGTTCCTGCGAGTGGTCCGCAGCAAATTGCACAATTAGATCATGGATCAGTGGCTGAAGCCGGGTGTAATGGCAAGTTGCGGTGAATCCACCTTTTGCCAAGGCCATTTCCTAGTCTTCATTGTTGAAATGTTTCATGGTCAATGCTCGTTAAATCAAGTTAAAACCCCATTTTGCTTGGTTCAATAGCCCTTTTTGGTGGGTTCAATCTTACAATCTGCGCTTAAGGAGGGCAGGATGCTTCTAGCTCTCAAAGTACAAGCTTCCCGGGCCATCATGCCGGTCATATTGAACTATACCTGGCATCAAACAATCTTCCGATGGGAAGACCCACCTTCCCATTTTGAGGCTATCACTGCCCATTTTCAACATTGCACTCTTGGAACTCCCCCTGTGTTTCCTGCCATGCAACAGCAGCAACGTTGCACGCAGCTCTCAAGTACCATTGCCTCTGTGATCTCGGCGCGCCAGCCATCGGGGGCCAGTTAGTCGGGTCCTCGTTCGTTCGCTCGCGAGATTGCGGGATGACAAAGGTCGCTATGGAAATCCCATGGCATGGCTTCTTGGATGTGGATGATTTTTCATGGCTTCCCAGGTTTGGGTAAATAATGGTAAATCCACCTGAGGGACCTGGGCGAATTTTGATTGTGGTAATTGATAAAACCATGAATAGGCGGTATAAACCATTCCCAAATGGGTGGTTTATTATTGTTTTCCCACATTACTCAAATCATCTCAACTCCAAGGCTTCGTGGGCACTGCTCTATGGACGCTTGTCGTTTCCTGCTGCTTGGCAGTTTCCCTGCCACAGATCAGCAGTTGGTGGTCCGGAGCAACTCCATGCAGTGCAGTTCCAGAGTGTGTGGAGAAGGCGGAGCGTGCCATGTGAAGAAAGGCTAAGTTGGATGATGCCCCAGCTTGTCAGCACAGTTGGTTTGTAATGTTATAATTTGTATACAACCAATATTTGGATATATTTTGGTGTATGATCGATATATATATATATATATATAATATACACATAATCAATGGGATCTGTAAACTATGATAAACCAACTTGTAGTTGGGGGCGTCCACATTGTAGTGGTATGAGTTGCCTTTTTTCGAGCAACACATGGTGGCTGTGTTTCCCGGTAAGATCTCGTGGTTAGCAGCTCCGGCTGGGAGGTGTCCAATGCGTACCCTCAGAGCTATCATGCGTTCGTGGCAGTGGGCCTTGGCGTTGTATTGTTACGAGAGGGAACTTTGCTGCTGGTGTCTGTGGCAGATCAGCTGATGATGAAGCCGGCTTCGAAGAAAAGGTCTCTCTCACATCGCCTCGAATTCAAGGACTTCTTGGCACAGTATCTGCTTTGTATCTCTGTTCCGAGAATGGGCTTGTCAATTTCTCCAACGTGGGGACCCCGCGAAAGCATAATTCTTTAATGATTTTAATGGAAATAGCAAACTTTGGATGGTTTTGGGGGTCCAAAAAGATCAAATCTAGCTGGTGGTTGCGAAATAGTTGTCTACATCCTAGTTGGCATGCATGTGGCTTTCATCTTGTTGGCAATGGGCTGGAAACACCAAGAAAACATGTTGCATCTCTTGTTTTTTTTTTCAACGTCACTCACTACGGTGTTCACGAAAGTTCCGAAAGCATGTGGCGGTCAGCATGGGTCTCAGCAAATGTGAGGTTGTGGTTCATAGCGCTGTTCTGTGAGTGTAGCGTTGAACATGATTGAATTGGTATCACCCAAATAGCCAAATGGAGCGATCCTCGCAGGGACACTTCGATGGTGCCAAACAGTCCTGTTTCATCCTGTTTCTCCATTTTAGTGACCAAACCAGGTATGCTCCTGAGCTCTTTGACAGCTTTTGAGACATATTTGGCATCTACATCTGTGCCACTCGTGCATGTTCTGCAAGATGCCGTGGTTCCAGTCTACACTGTCAGATACATCGAATCTTGGTAGCCTCAAGGGACCCAGTACAGTGGAATGCTAAAGTCGTGCCTAAAATTTGGAAATCATCGTAAATAGCTGGGGAGCACTTGATTTGAAAAGTCGTGCCTTTTTAGTAAAACGCATAGGAATTGCAATGTTTTGTTGG
>Ga0126342_10010786_pt1 | contig 16362 bp, 17 predicted proteins | sample Cyp1metagenome_FD_92528 | JGI IMG/M metagenome (GOLD analysis project Ga0126342, IMG submission 92528) | Coral microbial communities from Lord Howe Island, Old Settlement Bay, Australia - Cyphastrea 1 metagenome | ecosystem: Host-associated > Invertebrates > Cnidaria > Coral ... | reverse complement strand
TAGATGATTATAAACTATCCCATGGTATACATGATTATCCCAATCACCATTTTTCAGTTCGGTAAACCATCTATTTCGATTAGGGCCATCTATCCCATGACAAACTGTTAGTCATAACCAGAGGGTATGGTATATTGTCCCATAATAGATGACTATAAACTATCCCATAATAGATGATTATAAACTATCCCATGGTATACATGATTATCCCATAATAGATGATCCCATAATGGAAAATCACCATTTTTCAGTTCGGTAAACCATCTATTTCGATTAGGGCCATCTATCCCATGGCAAACTGTTAGTCATAACCAGATGGTATGGTATATTGTCCCAGAATAGATGATTAAAAACTATCCCATAATAGATGATTATAAACTATCCCATGGTATACATCTTTTACTAATGAATCAAAGATCTAATAGATGAATGGGATAATGAATCTATCTATCATAATAGATCATTATAAATTATCCCATAATCGATGATTCTTTGATTCTCAACTTCCCCGGGACAAGTTCTGCCATCTTTTTCCTCCAGGGATCCACACGCAGAGGGCACCGACCGCGGAGCAACGTGGACGTACTTTTCCTGGCCGGCTCCGAGCGGTGGAACGATGGGCTCCGCACCAGGTGGTTCCCATGGAAAAATGGTGATTTTCCCATCAAAAACGGGTAATGTTCCGGCCAGTTTTACCACTAAAAATCCATCCAGATATCCGAAGATCACTGGGGTTATTACTACCAGAAGTGGGGTAAATCACTAGGAGTGTCATCCCCTTCGGGCTCGGTCTTGGTGGCTCTTTCCAAAACCCTAACGCAAAAATCACCGACCAAACCGGGAGAAACATGCTGGATTCAAAAATCGCGAAGCCCAAAATTGACTGGTGTTCCATGATTTTCTGATCAACACTGCAATGACTTTCTGTGCATTCTATTCCAACATATCCCATCATGGTTGGGTTTTACACCGTTTCGCCGGTTAGATTCCCATTTACCAATTTCAAGAATTGTCAAATGGGCATATTAACTAAAACTATGGTACTAGTTAATATGGGAATACCCTAGTTAATATTATATTCAAGGGTATTCCCATATTAACTAGGCTATTCCAACTAATTAGGCTATTCACTTTTAGTTTTCGGTGAATCAACAGTTTGTTCACTTCCAAAACTAGGGTAACTAGGGCATACCAGCACAAAACCCCAATGCCAGTGGTCATTTCATTGCGATATTTCTGTGCGTTCTGTCCCATGAGATCCAAATAACCCCATTTTCTACCCACATTTGAAGGCGAATCCCAACGAAATCCCGATTTACCCATGGTTTTCCCCTATGTTTTCATGGCTAATTCTGCTGAATTCCCATACTTTCATGAATAAAACCAGCATTCTTGACTATTAAACCCCATTGTTCATGGTTCAAACCACCATGTTTCCCCATTGTTCACAGTGAAAACCACCCTTTTGCATCATGTTTCATGGCTAAAACCATCATACGGTCACCCGAACCTCGGCTCGGCGGGCCGCCGCGGCCCGCAGCGCTTCTCCGGCGCGTTCACGCAGCTCCTGGAATGGTGGGAGATCCGAACTTTTCGTCAGTGAAAGCGATTATAAATGGGTATAGTTATATGATCAATAACCTTAGATCAATGTATAACCATTGATTTGAAAAAAATGAGTGAGATTAGATGGGGACATCATCAGTGAAATGTCCTGATTGTAAAAAAGAAAAGAACTCAAAACTCGTGATTTATGATAATCCTATTGCAATCAAGGAAAATAATGGGAATAATATTGAGGATATGTCTATCATCAAGGCAAAAAAAAAGAACACACAAAACCTGTTTTTCTAATGATTATTTGGATATCATTTGATATCATCATCTATCAATGGGAAAATCGGCTAAATGAGGATATGGTGTATATATATATATATGTAATCTTAGATCTATTGGATCATATGAAATATAAAGATATACCCTCTGGTAAAATATAAAATGGGAAGATCGTGGGGAAATCATCGAACTAAATGAGGATGTGGGATATATATATATATACATACATATATATGAGTAATGAGTATAAGGATATATATATAAGGATATTGTGTCAGATAAGTGTGGCATTACATGATAGAAATCACAGAGAAATACCCATTCTTGGATACGTATATATATATATATACAGACACATACACATATACATATATGTATATATAGGTCTGACTGAAAATCTCGTATGTATACCTCAAAAGAGAGTTTTTGACAGCGAAAATCAGATTGTGGTACCGTATTTTCAGACAGATATCTATAGATATCTATATCTACGCATGGATATTTCAGACAGAATATCATCATGTGGCACCATTTAAGAAACCTCCATTATTTGCAGGGCCGGCAACATAAAAATCTGTCCAACAGCCGGTGGATGATATGAGTCCCCGGGATATATAGAGCAGATCGAAAAGCAAATGAACCAATAAGAATATTTATATACATATAGAGGTCAAACAAGAAATAATAAAACTAATAGTAATACACAAAACAATCAATAAATAAATGAATAAGTAAACAAATAAATGTGTATATAAACATACACAGATATCATATGATATGATAGAAGTGCACACATGTTTATGAATCTGGAAATATCTACAAATTGTTATATATATATAACAAAACAAGTGCATATATGTGCATGCACCAGGCAGGCCACAATGGGGCATCAACTGATCTGGGACCCCTTTTTCTGCAGAGAGAGAGAGGGAAATGGGTTTTGTTCCTGAAAATCTACAGCAAAACCCCAAAATCTCGATTTTATGAATGGTTGATGATCATTTTCCCCATGAAAATGGCGAAATGGTCAAGAAATGGTAGCGAAATGGGAATCACACGCACCAAAAAATCCAAGAAATCTCCCCCTTGCCAAGCCCAGGCATGAAATGGTACATGGCCGTGGCGCAAGTGAAACCCAAAGATGGAAGTTGGAACATGACATTACTACCACTTTGTTCGAGATTATGGACGTTCATGTTCAACCTCAAGGAAGGGCAATGGTTGTTGCCAAGAAAACATCGACTCGACTCCAGAGGCTGGACGAGTCCGCCTCACGCTGTTCCATTTCCTCCGAGAAGATTCCTTCGGCTTGAGCCTGATGTTGACAAGAAATGGAGACATGATAAATTAATATACCAATGATCAATATAATGATAATCCCTGATCATTGGTATAAACAATGTATAAACAATGTAATCATCATTGGTATACCGGATTTATAGCCATTGATAAATGCATATGACTATAATAATGAATATACCAGTGGTCAATGGCTATAAATCATTGGATTTCATGATCATGGGATCGCAAGAATTTTTCATGAACTAGGTAGATGAAGAATCCTTCAAATATTCAAAGTGCTGGATATATAATGCTGTCAAATGTATATTTAGTATATCATATACTACCCTCTGGTAAACTAACATAACTATGGAAAATCACAAGTTTCAATGGGTAATCCACTATAAATGGGCCATTTTCCATAGCTATGTTTGTTTACCGGAGGGTCTGGTATATTCTGAACTATACTGGTTCATGTGGGATCCCAATGCCATGGTCATCATCCACCTCCCGGCCTGTAGCTTGCGGCAAGTGTTGAAGCCTAACACCGCATTAATGTGCTCCTGCAACGGCAGATGTTCAATGTGCGTCCGGAGCTGTTTAGGGCCAGGAAAATTTTAGAGTACAGTGACCCCCAAAAAAGAGGAGAAATGATCATCAATTTTATCTGGTTGGTGGTATACCTACCCCTCCGAAAAATATGACAATCAGTTACCCTCTGGTAATTTAACATAGCTATTGAAAATTGCCATTTATAGTGGATTTACCCATTGAAAATTGTGATTTTCCATAGTTATGTTAGTTTACCAGAGGGTAGGATGATGACATTCCCAACATGATGGCAAAGTCATTTTTTCCAGCCATGTTCCAGTCACCACCAACCAGTAAACCATCATTCACCAAAATTTTACCACAACTTTTGGGTTTTTGGGATTGGAGATGTGGGATATCTTCGGATCCAAACCACGAATTTTCGGTCTCCGCGCCTGCACTGAGCCAACCTTGGCCTGGCACAACGGCCATTGGATGGCTCTGAAAAATGATGTTCGTCAGTTGGGGTTATGAACTTCCCAAGATATGGAAAAATAAAAGCCATGTTCCGAACCACCAACCAGCTTTATTTTATCATATCTTATCTAAAATTATCCAAAATAGATACAGATTCTAATATTGGTAATAGACCATCCAACAAAAGCACTAGTGCATCCCTAGAAGACCGGATATGAATTTTTGGCTGATGATTCACCATCAATTTTCGTGCCCGGTTTGACCAAAATTGGTTCATCGTTTTTGGTCTATCGAGATTCCCATCGATGGTGAGATTATCACCGTGTCGAATCGCTGGGAAAAGGGCGAAGAACAGGAGACCGGATTTTCCCAGCATTTTTTATGTCTCCTGTTGCAGGTAACTCTGGTTTTTTCCCCAACCTTCATTGCGGAAAATCGCATCTTCGTTCCAATCTGCAATTTTCTGGGTTCCACCAGAGGGGACATCCCCATATCTAAGAAAATAGTAATAACAATAGTATAATGACAATAAAAATAATAATATCTATCCCCATTCCAAAAAAAAAATAATATATACATATACACATGTATATATATACATTATATATATATATATTATATATATATATATATTATATATATATACATATTTAGTTTTGTCTGAAAATCAGGTGCCTGAAAAATATACCATCGATCCCAATGGCGCCTCACAGACTTCCACGAGGTCAGGGAATGCAACTCCCGTGACCTCGGGCTTTCATCGGACATGGGCCAATGGGATGGAGATATCATATATATATAGTATGTATATAATGGTATATTATGTATATATACTATGGTAAATAATATGGTGTAGAATATGGATGAATATGGTGCATAATATATATATATATATATCGTGTGCATAGCATCTCTATTAGATATAGAGTACAAAAAGGGAATGCAAACAGGATATGTAAGGTTATTGTGTTATTATGTAGAATCTTTCAAAACAGAAAGCCGGCATGACATATCATGCCCGGATGAATGTGGCATCTCTTCACAAAGGCATGGGGTTTGAACATGTTTGATACAGGATTTCCAGGTAGTTAGTCTGGCAAACCCAAAGCGATAAAGATAGAAGTTCAATCTGTCATCTGTGATTCCCAAAAAGAACAAAAAGGTCACAACTGATCATGATGACACGTATAGTACTATCGTTTTTCTCATTTGTTGTTGTTGGATGCACCCAACTCACCCAACGTAGTCAACGTCAGGAATATATCTATATCAGAAACAAAAATGAGTTCGCAAATAGGAAAAGAGTGGAGTAATTAAACAATAGAATGCACAAAGCCATGAGAATAGACCATCTAAACAACAGAATAGACAAATCAAATGCGGTGAGTTCATCAATTGACAATTGGGATATACCTATCACCGAGTAATAGATATTAATGGCAGCGATTAATTGACGATCCAGCAAGATTCGGGAGATTGTTTCCCCTCCGTGGGATGGCTGAGTGGCTGAGTCGTTTTGGGGGGGTGAACCGGGTGAACTCGGCCCCCAAAAGAAGGCCACCAATCAACCAGCATTTAGGAGTTACCTTCCTGTAAACGTGGCAAGCTGAAGTTTGTCCCCTTTTCATGGAGCTGAAAAACTGGGAATTTACTCTACAAATGCTCGATGTTCCCTTGTTATCTTTGATGTCCAGAGGGTATATCATGTTCTACCGTTGTATCCCCATTCTTGCACGTGAAAATAATGTGCCATGCTCCAAACATCCGAGGGACGTCAAGTTCTTTGGCCAGTACTGGAACGGCATCCGCCTTTTCTGTCCAAAGTTCCTACGTCCAAAAGCTGGGGCCAACGAATGGGAGGATCCTCAGTGTCAACTTCTGGTTTTTGGCTCCACTTCTTCTTGTGCTACTTTGTGGTGGAGAGAAAATGCATGGATTCCGAAGCCCGGAATTGGAGGTTCGCTTCAGTGTTTCAGATTTTTGCTGTGCCTGGAAGCCAGATCGACTTCGCAAATAGGATGTTTTGCTATATAGGAACTATTTGTTGGCGTTGTAGGACATGCTGCCATGTTAGATTTTTTCATCCGTGAGGAAATGATGTAGGGCAGAGTGATTTTACGCTTCAAAGGAACTCAAACAACACTTTTCAAAAGTACGGAAAATCTGCCAATTTTCGAACGGAAAATCAACTCCTGCGCTGTGAAAACTTTTTCAAAACCCAGATTTCCCTGTCCTCTGGGTCCGAAATCTCAATCAGAGGAGGCGGATACGGACCCAAGCGCAACATCCTGAAACCAAGTTCGGCAAAAACCATAGAAATCACCAAGAGTTATAATATACAAATATCTCAGTTATACCCTCAAGTTAAGATTCATAAATTCTGGTAAAATCCAATCTTGAGGATATATGAATTATAAACCGTCGAAAAGCCGGGTGGTGTTTTACGTGGTCACCCTGCACAGATTCTCGGACTCTCTCGGACATTGCGGGGAAGGAGGGGGTCGATTTATGCCAATTCTAAACCACCAATCATTGAGAGGATTTTTGTAGTCAATCATGTTTGCAAATTACCATTCGCAGACTTGGCTTAGTTGGCTGTGGATTTTCTCTTGACTCTTCACCCAATCAGGGGAACCAATTGACACCCTTTCCGTGGCCGTAAGGAATGACCAATCAAGTTCCAAACGATGTTAAACGGAGCCACGGTGCAAGGAGAAATTCCATGACACGCAGAAAGGAAATCCAGCCAGCTTGTCGGTATCTTCTTCTTTCGGACTTGCCACAAGATTGCTGCTTGGCTCATACTCGCACTTTTCTTGATGCTACGCAGCCACCTCTTTTGGGTTTTGTATCCTGTTGGCGGCTGCTCTCCCTCTCTCCCTCTCTCCCTATCTGGATCCAGCCCCCGGCTCCAGCGCCTCCCGTCGCTGCGGTGAGTCGCGCCCCGTGAACGCGGCCCCGGCTTGGCTCAAAGACGCTGCGCAAGGTGGCGGAATGGTGACACTGAACAGTTGCAGTTGCAGTGGAATATCTGGTAAAATCTGGTAAAGCCAATAATAAAATATCATAAACACCCAGTTAGACCAGAAATAGATAATCTAGAAAATATCCCCAATAGTTTATTTGGATGGGTTTACCACATTGAGGTACATATCCATGACCATCCGAAGTGTTCGGTGTTGTGGTACCGTGGTAGGTCTGCAGGATTCATCCCCAAGTTTAGAGCCAACCATGGGCATACCTAAGAATGGTGTGTTCGCCTACTTGAGCCATGCTCCAAATTTCCAGGACCGTAAACTAGCATGAACAAGGATGCACGACCTGTGTGGAAAAAAGGAGAGCATGCCTGGATGCGGCCTTACATCGTGTCTTCAAAGGAATAGCCCAGGTGTTTGCGGCACTGCGCGACGTCACAATTTGGCGTTGTATACTGTCTGAAGAAATGCATCGCATATGTTACGTATGTCATCGTGCGTCTCATCTGTGGATGTCTACACTATCTCATGTGTCAAAAAGACTTCCCCTTGAGCTACGGAAGTATGTCTAAAATGGCATAGCTCTGGCATACCCCCAAATGGCCATCATTTAATGCCGGAATCCATGACGAGAAAATCCCTTGGAATTGGGGATAACCCTGTGTGCAATTGCCTGAAGGTACAAAGTGGTGCCCTCAAAAGTTGGGTAAGTTGATTTTTTCTGTCAAACGTGTCATGCGTATAGGTGATGTATCTATAATATCTATAGTAGTTGGGTAGGGTGAAACTCAAGCAACGTCTAGTTCAGGGCGGTGTATCATTGGGTTCACTACATTATTATATATATATATATACAAATATATATGCATATGAGGTTCAGTGGGAGGAAATCCATCCAAGAGCTGCGCGGGAGGGTGGATTGGTAGCCTCCGACAAGCAAACCTAGCTGCAACAGACTAATGTGGGTAAAACAATGCCATTTTTACCACCCATTTGGGAATGGTAACCATACCACCTATTTATGGTGATGACTGGGGGATGGTTTATGACATTGTTTTACCCACAATAATCCCGCCATAGTGCTGGAAAATCCCCCCGCCATAGTTTGATGATGAGTCGGGCGATTTCCCAGCCATGTTTGAGGTACCTCATACCATCATAAGAATCCCACGAAAAATGCCTAGTTTTCATCGTTGAATCACAAAAAAATCCCATAAAATCCCAGGGCACCCAGGGGAATATCCTTAGGGTCATATTTGATGGCCGCAGGCCGATGGTATCCTTCCAAAAAAAAAACGCGGGCTGATATTTGGGCACTATCCCAAGGTTTCGAAGGAATCCCATTCATCCCATGGAATATCATTCAGATTTAAAATCGTTCGAAAAGACATGGAGATAATTAATTCCATGTTTTTCATGTGTGTATATATATATATGTATCATTGTCCCCTAATTAATCCCATTTAATATCCCCATGGACTATCCCCGATCCAAAAAAGAAAACACCGCCAGCGCCTCAGAAACGGGTCACCATACGGGGCACGACTCCTTGATGGCAAGAAACAGACGCCACTAGGGCCGCTAGGGCCGCTAGGCAAAGGACAAGGAAAAGCAACGAAAATGGCGAGTGAACCAACGATTTGATCGAGATTTCACAAGACTTCGGCAACGAAAAGAGTGATTGAGCACAATTTCACATGATTCAACCAGCAGAAGTTGTGATTCAACAGCCACGAACCTACACTTTTTTTGCAAACAATAATACCAGTGCTGGCAGTAGGAATTGAACCACTTGAACCAATCTTGAAATAGGGTACCCCAAAAATCCAAGGCAGAAAATCACTGCTTGGTGGCAACAACTCCCAGGATGGTGGCCTTCCTCATGATTTCATGGTGGCTGTGCGTTAAACCCCCCATTTCTGGGAAAAACATCTGGGGCCTTTAATGATCCGTGTTTTATCCCTGTTGTATCAACTTTCAGATGCCTTTGCGGGTCTCTCATTCGGCCATGGCCAAGTGTGTTGCTAGAAAACTATAGGTTTTGTTTGCCGGGAATCACGAAACAGAAGAAAACCCATTCGAAATACATACATTAAATTCACTTAACCATAAAGCCAAATCATTGTTTGTTGTTGAGCTGGTGTCACACCCGTTTCAAACCCACAAATGAACACCATACCGTCGCGTGTCAAGCTGAGCACCGCACCTGAATAAGCCACGTCGGAAACATGCGAAGCTGAGCCACACAAAGATCAGAGATAACCGCTGAGATCACAATGGATGTTTTTTACGGCCATACTGCAGGAAATCTGAATTATGGAAATTTATTCAGTAAAACCGTTCCACAGTGATTCAGCTGCGTTTGACTCTCTTTTTTGCAACTTGGTTTGTTTCGTAGCCTTTCTCCCCATCTTCTGCAATTCTCGCAACAAGTTCCTTGAGAATAGCTGCAGCTGCATCAGAAACATCAATTGCATTCCTGAAGACTCTGAGCTCACATCATTTCTTGAAGGTGGGTCTGCAACATTGTTTTTTGAGGGCACACGCGCCAACCATCCAAACGTATGCACGCCAGCTTCCACTTCAGCAAAATAGCCAGCTAACAAGTCCACCGGTTTGTTTTCCGAGGAGCCTTTGAGAAGCGAAAATTTTGTTCCTTTATTATCCACAAAAATAAGACAACGTTTGTTTGTGAGGTGACCTTTCAAGAGCATGAAGGCTAACACCGCCGATAGTGTCTCGGCCTCAAAAATTATTTGTTGTTTTTCCAGTTCGCCCAATACAGCTCTTCCAACCGCATCAACAGGCAGCGAAAAGAATTGTACGGTGCCCTCTATGCAGAGCACTCCACCAAGACCACAAGGTCATACCTCATCAGATTTCTCATAGCAGGCATCCGTAAAAATGACTGCATGTTGCTCCCCGAAGGAACGCACTTCCCTGGGCACATTGCTTGACAACAGCTGTTGAAAGAGTTCCAAGAAGAGGATGTCTTTGGAATTGCAATTTGTATTTGTGCCCTTCTGCAAACTCCGAAAGAACCCTTAAACATTTTCTACCAGTACGTCCAAACATTTGCGCCTCCCCAAACTGCATTCTCCCTCGGAGCCTTTGAGCCTGCTTGGCCCCCAAATGACCTTCCTTCAGGACCGCTTGCAAATCGGCACACAGCTCCGCAACTCGGACTTCAGTGTTCTGAGCCAAGGCACAACCCAAGTTGGAAGAGCCCAAGTTGAAAAACACCCCCAATGCATCACAAGCATCGGCAAAAGGGACACACTTGTCACCATCTTCCGCAAAAACCCAACCTAAAAGTTTGAACAAAGTTACAACGGTGCTTTCGGTGCAAGCTGCAAGGGCTGGTTTGCTGTACGAGATAAAATCATTGTAAAAGGAAGTCCACAGCAGTTTGCACCCAGTCACTCCAATCCACCATATGGCCCTTGCTAAACGGTGAACACTTCTCACTGCTCCAAAAGGCAGCACAAGACACCGGAAAAATTTCATTCGTTTTGAAACAGGGTCAAATACCCTTATGATCCCTTATGCATGTTTTTTTCCTCAGATTTGGCCGTCAATGCGCTGTCGCACGGCCCTTTATCCTTAGAAATACGTACATGCAGTGACCTGAGTTTGCAATAGCATTAACTGAATTAACTGCAGGAGAATCTGGAGCAGGTCACTTGGAAAGACCAAACAAACAAGCAACAAAGAACCAGGAAACAGCAGAGGGGGAGGCACACTTCCCCCAGCCAGAAGTGTGTCTCCCCCAATCAAGAAGACCACACAACCAACACCAGAAAGGGGCCGGGCCCAACACCAAAAAACACAGTCCAGGTGACGCCCGGTCACATATCATGACCCAACTAAGTTCCAGTCTACCGCGGCAGCCTGTACAACAGTGAAACAGTGCAGCACTATAAGAGCCGCTTGGGACCTACGTCTACGTGTGACACAGTACTTACCCGATTGGAATCTATGAAGTTGATTGACCACTTATGGGCACCAAACTTGCAGTGCATCCCTCAGAATCCTCTCAGATTCCTCTCGGTAGTGCTCGGTCAGCTCATAAGTCATCTGATGCTCTAGTGGTCTACGCCCGTCCATATCCAGCATCAAATCATCGAGCGTCAGCGTCGATGACAACGAGGGAAAGCGAGGGCCCCTTTTGGGGGCCCTCACTCGCGAAAGGGATGGCCCGTGACCGTACTCATTGGACCACCGTAGGGAAAAGGGGTGCATCAGCATCGATTTCGTGGATGGGCGTCTCACACCCAGGTTTGTAACTTCGCCATAACCCGGTTCACATGAGAGGGCAGTTGACAGACCATGACATAGGCATGACATAGGCAAAGGGAGTACAATTGCATTTTCAAAGCTCATGCTCCCGGTGTCACCAACCACGCAGGTGTCACGTCATTGACACCCTTACAGCATGCAAGTATTCAGGGGAATTTTGGTAGTGTCGCCATCTCTAAGGCAAACTCCGGAGGATCAACAAGGGCAGCAGCCCGCAGCACCCAGCATGGTGTAGAGGGAGAAGTCCCCACACAGGGCCGTAGCCTTTGACGCCGTACTGCACAACTGCAGGTGGTGCGTCGCATCCCTCGGCTACTGTGCCGATACCAGTTGGGTCCATACTCGCACCTCAAAGGTTGATGGACTGGGGCAGCAGGCTTAAACATCAGCAGCACGACCAGAGCTCATGGCAGCATGCTGTATGCGGCGCAGGCGCACTGGGAGATTCACAGCAGGACCAACTAATGGGGGCTCAAGCTTTGCCGAGCCATGCTGGATCACCACCAGACCATGGGGCGGCCGAATCTACGAGGGGGCACCAAGGGTATCCATTCTAGTAGAGAGGCCGCAGGAGCCAAGATCAAGCAGGGAAAGGGGGAGCGGGGCAGAAGAGAGAGGACAGAGGGAGAAGGGCAGGGAGAGAGACCAGGCAAACCAGCAAACAAGCACAAACCAGGCAATCAAACCAACCAAACAAAGACGGGAGGGAAGAGAGACCAGGGGGGTTGGGAGAGCCTGAAGGGGGGGAAGGGCAGGGGGAGCAAGCCAGTCATCGAAGGATGGTGTCTGAGGTTCCGGCCTGTCGCCAGCAACCTAGTCGCGTGAAATTTTTTGTCATCCTCAAGGTTGGTCCCCTAATTGCTTTCCAATGTAAATTTCACTAGAGGGGCAGCTTGAGCCCTCTGTCGCAATGAAGTCTGTGCGGCATGATGCGCCAACATGGTCGGTTGATCGACAACTTTCTTTAGTCCTCTCGTGTAAAAAAACTTTTTGGCCATTTGCTCTTTAAGTGCGTCGATTGGGACATAGCGGCACGCGCGTTCATAGAATATTCGCTGTGACAGCGCAGTAAGGTCCACACTGAGGTCAGCAAACATGTGCTGCCGTTGAAGGCGGGTGTACGATTCGGCCGCAAAAGCCTCAAGTGTATCATTGCGGTACCATCCGCAAAGTAGGCTGAGGTCAGTGGGCCAGTGTTGTGGGCAAATCGTCGCATCTTTCCGCCATTTCTCGGGAGTGAGCCCTCCTGCATTTGGAGTTATGACATCAATGAAGACTCTGGTATGTCCAACCGGGCGGAGGCCAGTCATGAGTTCTTGATGGACTAAGGATGCATGGAACCCGTCTGTAACAGCTGCAAAACAGCCCAGGTCTTCCATTCTTTGTCAATTCCCATATGAAATCCAGTAGCGAGGCTGCATTGAAACGAGTGGCTTTCAGGCTACCTTTCACCGCCTCCTGGCTGTCTGTAGATTTCACTCGTTTCGCACTTTCTACCCTCTGTATTGTGACCGTGGATGTGCGAGGTTGCGGCTCTTCAGCCTGTGGTCCGTTCACGAGCACTGGCGCAATTTTGCTGACCCACTTGGCTGGGAACCAAACTAGCAGTGATGAGACTCGATGGGTAACTTTGATGCTTGTCATGGATTTGGGGCTGTCATGCAAGAGGACTTTCACTGGTCCACTTGGTGCTCGCTGCTTGTTGGTCTCATCATCCTCTTGGGTGGCACACAGGAGCTCGGTGAAAATGAGCTTAACCCAGTATGTGGCATACATCAGACACAGGGTGTGCTGGTCAGTGAGGTCTTCAGCAGGCCGCATTAGCCGGCTGATATACCTCGCAAGGTGCTCCGCTAACCGAAGAGTGAGCAGTTTGGCAACCTCTTGCACTGCTGGCACAATGTCATCGGTATCACCCCGTAGCCACATGGCTGCTGCGACCAGCACCATAAGGCGCGTCCACTTATTGTAAAGCTTTTGAGTGTGATCGTCAATCTTGCTTGCAGCCACAGGTCGGGTAGCGCTCACAAGTTAACATGAAAGAAGTCAGGAGTCTGTATACTTAGTTCCAACATGATGTCAATACACTTTGTTCCAACATGATGTCAATCTTTTCGGCAGCTGCAAGCAGATCGTCTTCTGTTGGGTCTTCAATTGGGGGCGGCCGGGCTGGGCAGCAATCCCTTCCATCACCCAGGTGGTCATACAGAGGAGGCCCGCACATGCGAAGCCTGACTTCAATTGATTTTCCGGCCCCAAAAATGGAACCTGAAAGCGCACATGTGGTATCAGCTGTCTCTGTTCCCTGGCTCCATTGTGGCGATTGCAATGCAGCACCACCCAGGCAACATTCACCAATCCTTCGCTACTCCGCGCTGCTCCGCTACTCCGTGCTATGTTTTAATTCAATCACCCAATGCAATTGACACGATATCGAAACGATGACGGAGTAAGAAAGCCTTCAATACTTCACCTTCCCATCCATCCCGTTTTAAATTTATACTATTAGTTAATAACGGGATTGACTGAAAAGATCATCATGATTCTCATGTTCTTTCCGAGCTGAAAACTTCGGTAGGAGTCTAGAGGGGCAAGGGGGGCCAACAAGGGGCAGTAAAGCATTCAATACAATCATTCAAACGGAAGCCGGCCACCTGCGCGAAAACCCACAAACTCCGCAACAGCAAGAACACATCAAGCAATCACCTAACGCTGCAAAAGGCTGATGGGCCTTCTTTGAGCAGCAAACAATCAAGGCACCAGACGAAACGAAATAATAAGAAGCTAACTTCAACTGGGTTCAGGCTTCTGGCAGTAGTTCAGATCAGTGTCGACTGAGATGACATCATCGTTATGTCCTGCGGAACATCGTGTGCACCTGCAAGTTCTAGATAATCAATGCGGACAGATTCCCTGGAGATGAGCAAAGCAGGCATGGCGGTGCCGTGTACGCCAAGCAGCGAAGAAGTGCAGACCTGCTAATACCTTGACTTGATGATCATGAAAGCTTGGACGGCACCCTCGGAGAAAGGATGAGTGCATGGTACCGGCAGAGTCTGATGAACATCGTCCAACAATGTCCACCAGCCAAGAATCGACTAACCTGTGTCCAAATTGCTGCTCATATGATCAACCTGCGAAAATCCAACAGGACCTAATTACAACCACTAGTCGCTCGCGAACGCATCGTTGGGGTCGGCCTCACCACGTCGAGTGTTTAAACCAAAACACTTCCCCAAAAACAACGGCTCTCACTGCTCAAGCACTGAATTCTTTTCCACACAGGAAAACGACGAAAGCAACGTCTCAGTTGGTTTTGTCATGCACCATGCACTATGTTGTGTCTTTCTTCTTTTGGCTTTGCCGTCTTAGCAATGGCAGCGGAAAACAAAATAAATTCTCGTCCATTCACATTCAAGTTGTTGTCCATTTCCATTATGGTGAATTCACATGTGTTGAATTCACCTTCTCAACTTCAAACTCATCTCAAACTTCTCACAAATTCCAGTAACATTCTTCTTGTCCACAAAGTTGTTGAAAAACGACATGCAGCTTCTGAGAATGCAAAACGCAGCAGAAAAAAACGTTTCGATCCATTGTTGAAAACCAGTCGAACCAGTTGTCGAAAAACATCATGCACATCCAGGAGAAAAGCGAAGTCGCACCAAAACATCCAAATTCACTTGCAAATGCGCAGCATGCAGCAAGTGTATTTCGAAAACAACCAAGCCAGTTCTTGTACACCAAGTTCATCACCAAATCCTTTGCATTCACATGCAAAGTCCAAAAACGACCAAAAACACACGGTTCCCAGATGTAATTCCACCATTCTGCAGCAAATCGAGAGCCATACCAAGTCATGCAGGAACGTAGCAAATGTTCACCGTATCAACGGGAGTTTATACCTCCATACCCCCTTTTGCCATGCAGTTCAGCCAAGAAAGTTTCCGACATGCAACACAATGCAAATCTATATCTATCCATCTCATCCGCAAACCCTTGTGAGGATCGCACACGAAGTCATCTCTTCCCAGCAGTTGCAGATGTATCGAAAATACCTCTATACGTAATTATTCCTGTCATCGCTGTTGTCTGTGTCCACATACTCCAGAAAAGTTCTCAGCACACGAAAACAACCAAAGTAAGGTGTCCGGCTATCTGTCAGCCGCTGTTTTTTTTTCCTCTGGTGTGGCCGATCACGCTCTAAGGCTCGGTCCTTGCATGTGAAGAAGCAGTTTGAAATAAATTCTACATTGACACCTGTGGTCATGTAGCATGGCAAATCAAAAACAGAACAAAACACAAAAACAACCAAACAAAAGGCGAAACACAGATCCCCCAGAAAGATTTGCGTTTCGCCATCCAGCAGAGAAGCAAAGCAAAAAGCGAAAGGGGCAGGGCCCAACAAAAACAACCACGAACAAAGATTTGCCATGGACACAGTGGTATAAAGCCACCGTGTCGCAACTCAAAATTATGCACCAAACGAATTGGTTGCTATCCAGTACTGGGGGGAGATACATGACGTATCTGACTTTCAATGTTGTGAAAAAGCGCCGTGCACAGATCTGTAATCAGAATCAGATCCAACGCTTCATCAAAATTCCTACAGAACTACGCAGGCAGACGCGTACGTCAACCACGCACACCAAACAAGCGCAGCGCGTGTAGTCACAAACCTAATTAAACTAAAGCACGGTCGTGTCAAGAAAACTGTTTCACCCTCGACTCCCACATGCTGACGTCGGACTCCTTCTTTTCGCTCCAGACGCAACACGATCAGTCACAGGGAAACACAAACACGACAAACAAAACAAGAAAACAAAACAACGAAGACAATGTGTTCCCTCTGTCGGTCTGTCTTATGTCAAGTTAAGTGACACAGCAGCTCTTGTTCATTAAATGAACTTCTGACACCACTCCCTTGAGCCGATGTCTCAACTGGTAAACTCGATTCTAGGTT
>Ga0126342_10010785_pt1 | contig 16363 bp, 14 predicted proteins | sample Cyp1metagenome_FD_92528 | JGI IMG/M metagenome (GOLD analysis project Ga0126342, IMG submission 92528) | Coral microbial communities from Lord Howe Island, Old Settlement Bay, Australia - Cyphastrea 1 metagenome | ecosystem: Host-associated > Invertebrates > Cnidaria > Coral ... | reverse complement strand
AGTGCGTGTCATCCTTATGCAGGGGCCCTGAGGCCTAATCAGCTGTTTCCAAGACTGACCCTTGACAATCTGACAGCTTCAAAGTTTCAAAAATCAGGGGCTGGTGCAGTTATGTTACCGCAATATCAATGGGAATTTCAGGATCCTAAACTGGAGGTATGTAAACGTACCATATTTTGGGCCATATTTTATGTGGATTATAGGAGATTTCTCACCCTCACCCCAATCACCTCAAGGTTTAAAACCTCGCTACGACTTCATCGTCATCGGTTCCGGTAGCTCCGGTTGCGCCGTGGCCGCGCGCCTTGCGCGCGCCGCGCCGGCGTCGGTGCTGCTGGTTGAGGCGGGCGGCGAGGCGCAGCGCTCGGGCAAGACGCAGCAGGCGCGGCAGGCCTTCAGCTGTTGGCAATCCGAAACTGGGGCGATTTTTCGTGGTTTTTTTTCGGATAGATATGGCATGTTAATAATGGTTAGGATGGGATAATGATGGTTAATGATGGGATTTATAATAGCTGGTTGGTGGTTTGGAACATGACGATGGTTAATAATGGTTAATGATGGGATTAATAATGGGATTAATGATGGGATTAACTGGTTGATGGTTTGGAACCATGGATTTTGATGATTTTCCCATCATATTGGGAATATATAATCATCCCAAGTGACGAATTTCCAATATTTTTCAGAGGGGTAGCTATACCACCAACCAGAATAGATGGAGATGAAGATGTTGATAGGGTATATAGTTATGTAATATGTATATAATGTAGACAGGATTATACATATCAAGATAGAATGGATCATAATGGATGATTTATATTTAGATGGATATAATTACTGGATATGTAATCGATATCACTTATGTTTTTTTTGATAGACACATGATGGATTTTCGGTTTGTGTCCACGGTTCTGGTTTGCGTTTTGGACACTTTTGGTGAATTCGGTGATTTGTTTCTAGAGATATTGGTTGAGGTCCAAGATGTTTTGATTGTTCTGATGGCTTAGATGAGGATTTCTGTTGATTTTTTTGCTGAAAGCAGGCAGGTTTTGGTGGTTTCTATCCAAATTTCAACGATTATATCTGAACTTGGCGTGGAAATTTTGGATTGGATGCCAAGTTTTTCTTGAAACTGGGGTTGATTGTGGTTCAGATCCCATTTTTACCATTTTTTGTTGTTCTTTCGAAAGTGTTTTGTGTTGGTTACTTACTTTCCCAATTTTTGATATTTTTACTGACGTGCAATTGTCAACTCCCATTGTATCCCACTTTCTGTAGCTGGTGAGCATTCGTTCATGTTGGTGGCACGTTTTTGTTTGAGTAAGCCGAGTAGTTCTCAAAGACTTAAATCAGCTCCCCAAATCGGGATGCTGAGGAAATCGATTGGGGCTTCAGATCTACACCTCAACAGAACCTTTTGCCCAAGGGAAGAGTCTTGGATCTGGAACGCGGCAAAACCTTGGGCGGCTCCAGTGCCATCAACTACAATTTGTGGGTCCATGGTGCGCCGCAGGATTTCGATCGTTGGGAGACGCAGTATGGCTGTACTGGATGGAGTCTTAGATTACCATCTGCCTAACAGTTTGCCATGGAAAATCACCATCTTTAAGAACGGTAAACCCAGGTAAACCATCTATTTCTATGGACCATCTATACCATGGCAAACTGTTAGTCATAACCATAGTTTTTTTTTTTTTCGATTTCCCCATGGGTGAATACACCACTTGGGAAATCTAGAGATGACAGGTTTTTCTTTTGAGGTCATCTTATCATTGGATCGGTTTTAAGGAAACCTTTACAGGAAACTCCTACGTTTGACGGCAAAACTCTGGTTTCCGGTGAAGATTTTCTCACCAAACCAATCCAATGAATGCTCAATATTGATTCTAGTCCCCCCCCCATTCGAATCCGACAGAAACCGCATAGAATCGCCATATAATCCCTATGTATATATATATATATATGTATATATATATGTACACACACATATATATATGTACACATATATATATATATAATATATTATATCATTCATAATCCCCATATCTTCATTTTTTTCTGGGACCATAGGGCCGGGCCAGCGAATCCCAGGAGTTACAAAGACGTTTTGCCCCATTTCCAGTGCCTAGAGCGTGTCTCGCCTGACTACTCGGAGGCGCGGGGGAAGGAAGGTCCCATTGCTGTGGCAAAGCTCTTCCCCGCTCTGGAAGAGGTGGGGGATGGTTGGTGAGGGGTGGGGGATAGTTGGATGGTTGAAATGAAAAATTGATGCCGGCAATTTAGCACAGCCAAGTATGAAAACTACCATTTTTTTTGAAAATATGTAAATCATGAACTGGGGCATCCTGATTGGAATTTCCACTACAAAACTAGTGGACTTGTAGCTATTGGTATGTGAAATGACCTGATGGTAACTGGTTTTTAAGGGTGAGCAGCCATCATTTTTCGGCCCAAAATTCAAAACACCTCCCCGACCTGACCCTGAGGTGGAGGATTTCATGAAAGCCTGCGAGGAAAATGCGGATGCTCAACGTGTGGCCGATTACAATGCTGGCAGTTTGGCAGGGGTGTCACCCGTACAGCTGTGCACAGATGGCACAGGTGAGAAAAGATGGTGGATTTCTGGGTTTCTCTGAGGGGTAGAGTTGGTTCACTTTTGTAGCCCTCAAAGACCCATCAGAAACCACGGTTGAGTATAAAGTTTAGTAGGGGATTTACCCTCCAGTAAATTAACATAGACCCTGAAAATCACCAATTTTTAATGGAAACTAGTGTTCCAACCCCTATCTGCCAGGGTCTATGTGAATTTACCAGAGGGTAGACATATCTACACATACTTGGACCCATTTGGGGAGTGTTTTTAGGAGGGGGATGGGATGACTTGACAAGGGAAAATACTGATTTGGCAGCGTACTTTTAGACCAACCCATATGGCGTACTTTCAATCCCAAATCAAGGCACACTTGGGTTAAAAACCCCATAGAACAAGAACGTTCCATGGCTAAATGATTCAGCTTTGAAATGAAATTCCAAGTTTTGCTGGTGGAGCTCCCAGCTTTTTGGTGGAGTTAAACCTGGATTTTTCCCCCCATTTTCTCCGAAAATCCAGAGTTTATTTCGTTCCCCAGTGGTAGGTGGAGGACGACAGGACTGTTTCTCCACTCTCGTTGAGCCCTTGCTGCGGAGCTGTCCCAACTTCCACGTGATCTCAGAGACCTTCTGCCGCAGGGTGCTCCTGGAGGGCAGCGATGGGCTGAAAGCGACAGGTGCCCGATTTTGGACTTTGGGAAGTTGTTTGGACATGGAAAAACATAGGAAACAGGAATGAGAGGTTCAGGTCAAATCCCTTTGAAATCCTAGAAATTGGTTGAAGGGACAATTTGTGATCATTTTGTGAAATATTTGGCGTAAAATACATGGTTTCCTGAAAAAACAGGTGTGGAGCTGGAACTGCGCAGCGGCAAAATTCTCCAAGTCCAATGTGACAAAGAGGCAGGGGATGTCCATCTGGGTACGAGTCAATAGTTGAGCAGTGTTCAAGCCGAAAATATCTCGGATGGTCAATCGATGTAGTAAAAACAAACATATATCGTTTTTTTTTTTTTTAATATCCATCATTAGCCTCTGGAAAATATGATCAGTGGCTGCTAACCCCCTAAACACGATAAAAGGAACTTTGTTAGGGGGTTGTGGTTTGACATGGTTTGACTTTTATAGTTCCTAATTTCTAAACTATGATCAGTGGCTGTTAACCCCCTGTTTTTCTGGGCAGATTTACCCGTTAATATCACCCATCATTTATGGTTTGCCACGTTTTTGAAGAAGACAAAACCTGATTTTTCAACCCTTGTAAATGCTGAAAAAAACATTAAAACATGTCGATATGTTATGATATTTGATGGTTTTAACCAGAATTGATGATGTAGAATCAAGCAATGGTGGGGATATTATGGGAATATATATATACATAATATGCGTATATCACAAACAAGAATGTGGATTTGCTGGGGGTTGAGTCGGACAACTAGCCAGCCATCTTGGGTATTGCCATTCGAATGGTGGTCTTCACCCAGATTTTACGTATAAGATTATGTAAGCAAGCTTTTACCAGGGAATATTTCTTCTTAGAGCATGGAACTTTTTTTTTTGCGTTTGGATGATTGTTTCAACCATGAGATACCATGAGTTTAAATAGTTTAAATCCAGATTGTTTTTTATTTGGAACAATTTCTACCGTTTCTTTCCCGGCATGATCTGGCAAAGTTTGAAATTTCAAAGCGGCAAGTAGCACTTGTCGGTTGTGGTGGCCAAATTTGCTTCAATTTCATTTCCCAAATTCTGCCTCGTTCCCAACTAAACTCCAACTATAATATTGATGCTTAGTTCTACAGTACTCTACTGTATTCATCTGTAATGTGGTTAAAACAATTTCATAAACCATCCCCCAGTCATCAGCATTTTTATGGGTGGTATAGACTCTATATATAGACCATCAAAAACAGTGTGGTTTATGGCATTGTTTTAACCACATTAGTGACTAAATCATGGGATAATTCATCCATTTAAAACGTGTATTTTCCCATGATTTTCCCATGTTTTTGCCCAGATTTCTGGACACAGAGTTGTCATCAGATAGCCACGTTTCGCCACGTGTTAACCCTATGAATAAAAGATGAATCGATCATATATCATCATAAAGATCATATATGATATCATATATGATATCATAATATCGATCCGGATAAAGAATTGGGAAATCCCCATCATATACCATCATATTATCCCATAATGTTTGTTATGTTACATCACCATTGTATGCCATCAACAATTCTCAATGTGATGGGCTAAATTCACCAACTAATCCCAATCTCAAAAAAATAAAACCATTCTCAATACCGTTTCTGGTGTTAAATCTCACTCCCAAGTTAGTTGCAGTAGTTAGTTAGCTAGCTAGTTTGTTTCTTATATACTTTGTTAAAAGGATTCCCCAAAAAATTGCATATCTGACAATCGGGGATCGTCCAGTTATAGCCGTTTTCTAGCCATTCAATGCAGAAAGTTTGATCTAAAAAAAAGACCACCAAATTTGGGGTTCCCCCGAGATTTTCAGACACATCCATATTTGTGAATATCCATTTTGAGAACCGATTGATTGGAGGTACCTACCATATATAAGGCCTATGCAATGTAAGGCCTATGTAAGGGAATATCCCCACAAAATATGGCCTTATATGGTACAGTACCTCCATTTTAGGATCCTGGAATTCCCATTGATATTTGTGAATATCCATTTTGGGAAATACTACTAAGCAACCAGCTGTAATCAATCCATTAATAGGGATTTATATACATAACCATTACTGGTTGGTGGTTTGGAACATGAATTTTATGACTCCATGTATTGGGAATAAGGTGAACAACTGACTTTCACTCCATCATTTTTCAGAGGGGTAGGTTGAAACCCCCAACCAGTTTGTGAATATCCATTCCCCTAATGTTGCATATCCCGAAAAATGCTCAAAATCAGATTCAATGCTTAAGTAGACATCCCTTCGAAAAAAAACCCTGGGTTTTTTCGGAGGTGTCACTTAGGGCTGAACTTCTCGACGTCCCGAGACCATCGACCATCCGATTTGGGCAGGTGATTTTGAGCGCCGGCGCCCTGCTGTCCCCACAGCTCTTGATGCTGTCGGGCATCGGGGATGCGAAACATCTCAAGGAGCATGGCATCCCATGTGTCCTGGATCTGCCAGCGCTTGGAAGGACGACATGTCGACGTTGCTGGCTTCGGGTGGGCTCTGTTGGTGGGTCGCTTCGACTTTTGGTCAACATTTATTATAAGCTCAAAAAACACTTTTTTATCACCGAGTATTTAACATGGGATGGGGGTATTTTTTATGGCTCAATTGATCTTGAATGTTTTTTTTTTTGAAAGGGGGGGCTGTTCGGGAGGTAGCGGTCGTGGTCTGTTCGCGAGAAAGTGGTCATGATGAACCAGTGGATTTTTCGGGTTGTGTGCCAAACATAATTTCCAATTCTCCAGGGGCTGGTGAATAATGAAACACCACCCAGCCATTATGATTTTTTTGCTTCAACAGATACTTCTGTAATACGTGATGTTCAAAACTCACCAATAGCGACATTTACCTGGTGCCCGGGTAAATTTTCATTATGATAGCCTGAATCTAACATCAAACCAGCTGCGAAGCAAACTAGCATCAATTAGCAAAGGATTTGAGGTACTCGAGCCATCGATCGTTGCTGGGGATTATGGGATTCTGATAGCGCCTGATGGGAAAGCCTTCTCAACCATCTAGTATTCAATGGATTGGTTGTTTTGACATTTTACAGCAGCCCCATATGAAAAATGGGAAAAGCACGCTTAAAACTGATGGTTATTACCTCCACTCATGGTAATAAACTTAATCAACTAATCATCTGTTGATTCCCCAACAAAACCGGTTTAAGCCCCGTATTTAATGGGAAAATCGATGGTTTCCGGTGATGTTCCCAACAAAACCAATCCATTGAATCTACCCTCTGGTAAACTAACGTAACTATGGAAAATCACCATTTTTGATGGGTAAACTCACTATAAATGGCCATTTTTAATAGCTTTTTGTATGTTTACCAGAGGGTAGGTCCGGTCCTCTGTTTCTGGCAGATTTTTTTCGGAGAGGAACCTGTCGGACCATCCCATTTTACCCGTCCTGGTGGAGATGCCAGGTGGGAATGGGAGATTTATAAGGTGCCACTGGTGATAAGTTGATCTGTAGAATTTTATAATCCGTAAAGCCATCTAAATAGCTATAGTTATAGCTAGTTTATAACTTATAATCTAACTATGGTTACAGCAATGGATTGGTTTAGCTGGGAACATCTTAACCGGAAACCATCGATTTTCCTATTAAATACGGGGCGTAAACCAGTAAAAATTCCCAAAAAACCAATCCATTGATTATAACAAGTTTATAACCCCAACTTTGGAGCTGCAACTTAGCATAACTTAACTATCTTTTGGAGGCCTCACCTTGTAGGATACATTTTTTCGGTTTGGAAGCTGCTCAAAAGATCGATGGATTCATAGGGGTTGATAGGGACTGAAGCTGGGAACTATACGTTTTTAATGAGATAAACTGGGGATATAACTGGGCTTTACAATTTATATATATATATATATTTTAAGGTTTTTGCAGTGGATATAACTGGGCTTTATAATGGGATAGGGATTTCCAGTGGAATATATATGGGATATCTCCACATGGGAACCTGACCAACTGACCACCGCCATCTCAAATGCACCCTCCGGCAATCAATGGCATGGCAGGACATCTTCCGAATTGTCATGGTGTTTTAATATGGCAGTGTGTCAAAACCTTGGTAAATAGCTGGTGAACATCATTAAATAGCTGGGATTACTGGATGTTCATTCCCCTAAAAATGGTATTAATAGGTATTGATCCATACCCATATGTTTCAATGGGAATGTCATGGAAGCAAATGAAGGATTTTCCAGCCACGTTTCATCGGACACCAGAGGCGAATTCTGTGGGGCTCCGCTGAACGAATGGTCACAAGTTCGAGCAATCTTGATGGCGTACGACCCGTCCCGTGCTGTTGACGCACGTTTTTCCTTTGTTTATGGCTCAACATGATGGAGTTCAGTCTGAAAATGGTGTATATTTGTACACCCACGTATACCCGAAATCCACTGTTTGACGATCATTTTCCCCATTAAATTATATTAATTGGCCACAACTTGGGGCACACTATTTTCAGAAAAAAAACATAAGTAGCAATTTTTTGCATGATCAAACAATGAAGATATTGTCACCCCCGGGGTCATCAACCCCTAAGCTGTTCAATTGGGGGTGTACCATTTTGGTAGCGCATCATCACTTTTGGGAAGTCTCCTCCCTACTTAGTGGGATAATCATGGAACTATTCATGGGATATTCAAGGATTCATGGGGTGTTCATAGGATATTTATGAGACATGGGGATATCCATTGGTTTAAAACCTTGGGACTTACCCTCTGGTAATTTAACATAACTATGGAAAATCACCATTTTTAATGGGAAAATCCACTATAAATCACCATTTTCACTAGCTATTTTGACATAACCAGAGAGTAAACCTCCATTTTCTGATGGTTTTCCCATGGTTTTCCTATGATTTTCCAAGCCCAACTTCCCCTAACCATAAATCATGGCGCCCTACCCGTTTTCCTTCCCCGTGATCGCCGGCGCCAGACGGCCGGAAGCTGCCGAGTCGTTTCCAGAACTCCTGCGGGACGCATGGCGTCTACTTCTGGCAGTCCAAGATCGGCCAGAGCCGCGAGGAACGTCTGGGGAAACCTGGCTTTGTTTGGTCGGTGTTGGGTGATTTTTTTCATTTTCCCAATGGAAAATTCACCATGACTGGGGAATCTCCACCATGGCCCATTTATAGATGATTTTCCCATTCAAACCTCCATTTATTCACGGGATTTTCCATGGCTATGTTAGTCATAACCAGAGGGTAATTTTTTTTTTGGCGACCCCGAGTTAGTTTTTAGCAAATCCAAGGAAATCCATGGGAAGTGACCTGGAAACCATCTTCAACTCACGAATCGAACTGAGTCTCTATCCCAAGGTGGGAGGGGATGCAGGGGATGGGTGAGATGGGTAGTAGAGAAACTCGTGAAGTTTGGGGACTTTTTTAGTTGGGGATAACTGTTAGGTATGTACCCTCTGGTAATTGGTAAACCTACAAAAAACTGATTGGAACATCACCATGCTATTAATGGGAAAATCAACGATTTCAATGGCCATTTACTCCTCCAATAGTCATTTCATCCAATATTTTTTTTTTTAATGGTACCCTCCCAATGAAACAGCCGTAAACAGGTTTATTAATCCAGGGTTCACATTAGCCTCTGGCAATTTGTTACCTGTTGAAGCGATGGCCGCATGGCCCATAAATGGTGATTTTCCATAGTTATGTTAAATTACCAGATGGTATATATTCCACTAGAAATCCCTATCCCATTATTTTCAACCCAGTTACATCCCCATTTATTGATATATATATAATATATATATACCACTACAATCCCTACATACCAGAGGCTATTTTGGTTTAGTGGAAAGAGGAAGTGGCTCTGCGGAGAAGTCGTAGAGTTTTCGTTCGAGGAAGTAGCTGGCCCACAGCTCTGGTTCGCGCAGGTATTTTCGACCAGCCATTCCAATGCCTTACATCGAACGTTTTGGTCATGCCTGTCCGTGTTGATTTTTTTTAAAATGCACAAGTTTCTAGCTATACTATTTACTGTCATAAGTGTTGCAGACCACTAGCTGTACAAGATATAGGTGAATGACAGGAAGCAAACAAACATGGAAAATCCTGTGGTCAAAGTGTCAAAGAAGAAACAAGGTGCACATGTTCCATCGACCCGGGCATTCATTCTTCCAATGTTTCCTTTCGGGACATTTTCCCATATCACCCTGCTGGTTGCTCAAAAGAAACTTTTTTTACAAACAAATTGGCATATCCCACAATGTGATTCTCAATTGTTGGCAGTCCCATGACCAGTGCTTGAGCATTTCCATTTGCATCGTTTATGTATCTTTATGACTATTTTTTTTGGTTGAAAATCATGTGAATTCCAAATGTTGTTTAATCTAAAATTTGGTTAAATCTTTGGAATTATTGGTGGCTCAACCGCCACGCGGTCATGCATATGTTTCCCAAGTCATCGCTTCTCAACATCTCCATTTTAAGCACCAGTTGTTAAGTTGGATGAGCATCAAAGTTTGGTTGGTTGTTTGGTTGGTTGGGACACGCACACATATATATATATACATATATATATACATATATATATATACACACATCTCTCTATATCTCTATATCATGTACCCAATTTATGTCCAGCATATCCCCATCACCTTATATAAATATCTCGGGTTGCCCTCCAACCCCTGCCCCACATCACCAGTCACAAACAACGGTGGTTGCGGCGGGTCATGACCATCCTATGGGTTTCCACACCTATGTTCGTTTGTCCTATGGTAATTGATGGTTGGTTGTTGACTATGGAGGTTGTACTATCTATAGTATGCATCTATCTAGGACTATGGAGGTTGTACATGTTGGTTGTTGACTAACATAGTTTGATTAATCATTACTATGCATCTATCTGGGTAAATTATGGTAAATTTATGGGAAACCATCCCCTAATAGCCGCAAAATTCAGGTTAGTGAACTATTATAATTTACCCAGATCTATGTTCGTTTACGGTACCATTTTTGTTTACTTTTTGAGCGATGCCCGTTTATTGATGTTTATTGCATATCATTGCCGGTTTTATTCATGTATACCATTGTATACCTTCATTTGTTAAATCCCAGTTTCTTGTCGTCAAATCCCAGTTTCTCTTCGATATCCAGCCCAACCAATTCTTGGAAAACAGAATCCCTAAACATCTCAATTTAAGAACTATGACATGATGTAAAAGAACATGGTTCAACTTCAACGGGTCAAAACCCTGGCTCCGTAGGTACCCTAAAATAGCTGGTTAATGATTATGGATGGTTATGCTCCCAGTCATATGGTATTTTCATAGGTTTCGACCCATCCCGACATTTGTACACAAAAAGTACGGATGTGGGCAAAACAATAATTTTCACCATCCATTTGGGAATAGTTCAAACACATTTTATAATATTTTATACCACCCATGTATGGTGATGACTGGCGGATGTTTTTTTTGTTGTTTTACCCTCTGGTAAATTAACATAGCTATTGAAAATGGACCATTTACAGATGATTTTCCCAATAAAACCTCCATTTATAATGGATTTTCCATAGCTAAGTTAAATTACCAGAGGGTAACCACAGGGAAGAACCCCAGGGCCCCAGTTCTTTTCCCCAGGTGATGGTCCATGAACTCGCTGCGTTGTTGTCGAAGCTCACCGCAGACTATCGCAGCTGGCTGCCGCTGCGATTCCTGTCGGACCTGGCGTTGCAGTGGGGACGCTGGAAAGAACGCAGTGGAGACGGGGCCTTTTCGAAAGCGTTGGAGGTGACGAAGAAGATACCCTCTGGTTTTGTCAAAATAGCTATTGAAAATGGCCATAGAAATAGTGGATTTTCCCATTAAAAATGGTGATTTTCAATAGCTACGTTAAATTACCAGAGGGTAAATTGGGTGAAAACGGATGTGAATACTTTGAAGATCTTTGAAACATGTGACTTTAGATGTTTCGATCCATGATGATCAAGGACTGTTGATACTGTATTTTAGATGTGTTTCTGAATGTTTATAAGAAGTAAAACAGAGAATAGAAATCAAAGATTGCATTTTGGCAAAGAAACAATGACGATTGAACCAATAAACGCACATGTGGATTTATATCAATAAGAACTATGGATGACAGAGTCTCATGCGGGCTTCTGATGAAATCACCCCAGAACACTGGTGGAATCGTTCGTTTCAGTGTCCCATTTCGGGTAGCCCTCAGGAGAGACTAATTCCATAGAATTTCACAAGAATATCACCATGCTTAGTTGGTAAATGTTTAACATATGTGAGCCCAAAGTCAGTAAATTCATATTTGTTTCCTGAATTGTGTGATGTTTTTTCCAATCTTTGATGTTTTGACATCAGTCAATGTTTGCTTTTTTGTCATGCAAAGCTTTTCCCATCGGCTCAGCTGATGACCATCTTGAACCATCCACAAAGTCGTGGTGCGGTGAAGTTGCGATCTGCTGATCCGCATGCGGCGCCTGCGGTGGATCCCAATTATCTGTCGGAAAAGGAGGATGTGGATGCCATGGTGGAAGCCTTTAGGCCGGTAAAACAAACGGATGTGGATGTGGATAATGTGTTTAAGGGACGTAGTACTGTTTAACCCAAGGTGGCTTGATTGATAATTTTTTCGATACTAATACTTTGGGAGATTTTTGAAATGGTTGAATCAATTGAAGGTTGATGTGAAGGTGTGGGCTTTTTTTCATGGATGCTGTGGTTGGTTCTTGCGGTTACCGAACTTTTTCTGTGGTGGAACATGTGGAACATTGCCATGTCGGCCGGGCAGTTTAGTTTGTTGAACGGCGCCCAGGGGCCCGGGTGTTTTCAAATTTGGGAATTCTACCACTTGATGGTTTACTTAGTTTACTTTGGCAGGGATATCATTTTTGAACATAGTGAACAGCCTGTGTGTCGACTGCAATTCTCTCCGTATAACATCAAAATTAGTTTGGAGTGTTCCATGAGTGTCATCCACTGATTAATCCATGTTAATCCCAAAGGATTGCTTTAATGTCCAACTTCTTGTTGGCTACCTTCTTATTTTTGCGCCACATTATATCATTCTTGATGGCTCTTCCCAGGATATATATATATTATATTATATAGACTGTTTGGTATATCCTGGCGAAACTTTGCTTGGGTAGGTGAATATAGGTGAATCAGGAGTTGATTTTTAGCTGTACCCTCTGGTAATATGTTACAGTTCGCTATAGAAAATCACCATTTTAAAGTTCGGTAAACCATCTATTTCTATGGGCCATGGCTTCCATAGCTTTTTGTATGTTTACCGGAGGGTAAACAAATAAATACAACACCAGTAAGAATTGCCAGGCTGTTGAGAGATCAACCGCTAGGAAACCGGACTTGACGAAGCAAATGGTGCTTCCTACCACCATAAAATGTCAATTTACTGGTCATATGTTCCAATTTCATGGTAGTAAACCGCCCCATTTCCGTTGTTTCAAACGTGAACATCACCCTGCGCCAGTATTTTTAGCGCTTGGAATCAACAAAATCCAAGGGTGTTTACCCACATTTTTCTCGGTTATAGCCTCCAAAAGATAGTTATCCAGTGTTTCCAGGATACTTCGATAATGTTTTCCACTCATCTTTTCCTAAGATTTTCCACATCAAGCGGCGTCTGTGAGGCTTGCTATCCATATAAAAATCATCCCCTGAAATCCAATTCAATCCCCATCATCTCCAGATGAAGAAATGCCAAGATGCTAAGGTGAAACCCAGATTTTTTGGTGGTGAAACCCAGATTTTTTTGAAAAAATGGTTGCTGAAGTTGTATATCCTCCCATTAAAAATATCCCCATGAAGTTGATCCGTTTTTTGCCGCATTTTTGTTGGTTGAAATCCCAGTGTTTAATCCCATCATGTCACCTTTTATGGTTGGTCATCAGATCACTCACAAAGAAGTAACAACGAACGGCAAAAAATAAGAACTAATCATATCTATCAACTAGCATTAACTAGCAACTCATAATTAACAACTATAACTGCAACTAGCAACTCGTAACTAAGTAACTAACTAGCTGACTGACTGACTAACTAACTATATAACTAAGTAAGTAAGTAAGTGTCTAATGACTTAAGACAGTCCATTTTTTCCACCAGGCGGATGCTCCGCATCTTCTCCGCTCCCTCCTTGGCGCCCTACGTCTATGCCTTTCATCCCGCCACACCAGCAGTGGATGCGACCGAGGTGGATGGGGGAGGGGAATGGTAACCATTAAAGCCACTTAGGAATGATAACGAAAACTAGGATTTTCAGGGAAAACACACATATAATTATATATACAGTATATACAGTATATATACCTTTATACACATATGTATATGTATATATATATATGGAAATCGATGATCAATGGGACTAAAAAGAGGATTTATCATGATGATATTTATCTGAAACACATGAGTTTTGTTTGAAAGTTTTAAGGGAACAGCCCGGTTTCCCCAAGGGTTTCGAATCAGAACTTCCCAAACATGCTCGGAAAATTTTTGGGGGTTAAATCAGTTAAAACCCCATCGAACTTTTGGGTGATATATTTCTTGATATCCTTGGTATATTAATGTCCCTTTGTCCCAGACGTCAACAGATGTCAACAGTCCATCCTCCTCCGTTTGTTTTAACGCATCCCTCTCCGTACCATATCCGCCCCTTTCCGTGGTGGTGCCCCTAGAGCACAGAGAGTCCAGCAATTTCGCCGCTTGCCTACACTCATAGGATTTTTTCTCCACTCATTCTATCTTCACTTCACCATCGTCGAACTCCAAGAATACTCCTCCACTGAAACAGTCCAATACAACCAGATATATCCACTTCCCTCATCCAATTGCTGAAGACAGGGAACTTTGGAAGCTTTCCCCAGCGAAATAGGCACCCATTCCCAGCAGGTGAAATCCTCCATTTACATCAAAACTTCATCAAAACATCGCCAAAAATCACATCATTTGATACAGAATTACCCTCTGGTAATTTAACATAGCTATTGAACATGGCCATTTATAGTGGATTTTCCCATTAAAAATGGTGATTTTCCATAGTTATGTTAAATTACCAGAGGGTAATCAGATTTAGGGATGATGTATTTTCAGCTTATCGCACATAATGCCACCGTAGTAATGCCAGTACAGCAATAGATAGGATCCATCATTTACATAAATTTACCATAAATGGGAGAAATCATCATCAACATATGGGTGGTTTGTTATTGCTTTACTAACAATAACCCCCATGAACATCCCATTGAACCACACAAAAAACCCATTACTAACAGACTAACAGACTAACCCCAATTGTAATCACATTAAACCCATTAAGATCCTCCAATATCCAGATCATCTATACCGCCCCAGGCTGAAATCAGTGACTATGTGCGGAGCAGCATCCGAACCACATGGCACTACAGTTGTACCACTCGCATGGGGCCGGCAACAAAGGCGATGCTGGGGTGAGACATGACATGGGGGATAGGATTGGGGCCCAGGGCTTCCACATAAATTCAGGGAATTGTAGATGATAACATATGATAAGTATAATAATTATGATATAATTGATATGATATTATGTATGTTATAGATTCTATGAGAAGCCGCGGATTTTTTTGTTCCAAATTTGGAGAATGCCACTTTGTAACATGGGAAACATCGCACATTCAGGCCTGGATAGATGGTTACCGTCCGGTTTTTTCAAAGTCGCTGGGAAATATTTCGATGAACATGGAGGTGGAGGTTTGTTTATAAGCTGCGAAAATCATCGAAATAAATGGTGGATTTTCAGTTGCTTCGTTTGGGGACACCGGAGGGTAGCAAGGGGGAATCATGTCAAGAACTTCTTTCCAAGCGTGGCTTATTTCCGGTCAAACATGTACAATGATATGCCAAACATGGTCAATCACTGACTCTGGAGAGAAAAACATGGACACACTGCAAAAACTACCTCTATTCACGCACATGTGATGGTAAAAACCATGGTTCCTGCAACATTTCGCAGAGAAAGGAACCAATCGATTGGGCAGCCTGTCAATTGTAAAAAACCATAACGACCGGCATTTTTCCAAACCTCCCTTGCTGATGAATGGTTTGAACCTCAGATCAGAACGGCGTTGGAACACCATTTGTTGAACATCCCAATTTGAAGCTCATGACTGGGTGGGTTGGTGAATAGGGCTTCCCATTATTTTAAGAACATATAATCCCCGATATATAAAGGGTAGGGTAGTATAACCCCGTGTAATCATCAACCAGCAGGGGTCTAGCAGCCACTGCTCAAGTGGCTGCTAGACCAGTGGGATTTACCCAACGCTTGTTGGTATTTAAGCAACGGAAGCTGGATGGACTGTAATTATGGAAGTTTAAGTGATACTATATATATATATATACATATTATGCATATATATGGGGTGTTCCATAAATGAAGGTACCCTAAAATGGATTTAGCGGCTACCCCTATTTTAGGAAACCTCCATATATCAAAAATGGAGGATTTAAACAATTGAAATCAAGAGTAAAATCCGGGCCGGGAAGATAATGATATACAGCAAGATTATCGGATAGCACAACGAATATGTGCTCTGTGAATCTGACAATTCGGCGGCGTGTTCAATCTGACAAATCGGCCCAGAAAAGTCAGATACAGTCGAAACAGTCGAAATGATGAATCCGAACTGCGGTTATGGCCCTTTACCACTTATAAATCAGTTATAAAGTTATAACCCCATTTATGGAATGATAATCCATCTCATTTATAATATTTTAGCCCCATTTATAAGTGGTAAATGGCTCTTTGGATGGTATAGAATGACTTTTGCAGCAGTCTAGAATCAATATTCCATTAACTTCCAGTTGTTACCATCTGGTAATTTAACAGTTTGCTATGGAAAATGCCCAGTTACAGTTGATTTACCTCTTAAAAGTGGTGATTTTCACTAGTTATATCAATGGTAATTTCAGGATCCTAAAATGGAGGTACTGTACCATATAAGGCTATATTTTGTGGGGATATTCCCTTACATAGGCCTTACATAGGCCTTATATATGGTAGGTACCTCCAATTT
>Ga0126342_10010784_pt1:7500-16364 | contig 16364 bp, 15 predicted proteins | sample Cyp1metagenome_FD_92528 | JGI IMG/M metagenome (GOLD analysis project Ga0126342, IMG submission 92528) | Coral microbial communities from Lord Howe Island, Old Settlement Bay, Australia - Cyphastrea 1 metagenome | ecosystem: Host-associated > Invertebrates > Cnidaria > Coral ... | reverse complement strand
GTCACTTGCCAGACGCTCTGGATGCTACGCTGTAACATGTTCTCAGGACGCAAGAAGAAACCATTACCCATCTACTTCCTCACGCACTTGCGTTGGGCTGGTTGCGTGGAGCGTGGAGAGGGAGGACGCTTGCTTCTGTGCCAACTCAAACACATCTTGTTGCAGCCTGGATCATGTCCTGCCACAGAGTCTCTGCGAGATGTTCGAAAAACCGAATTTTCTTGGGCAGTTGAAACGTCCTTGCACTGTATATGGGGATGGTGCAAAAAGATGGAAATCTGAGTGCAAACGGCATCGCCTTTGCTTCCGCGATGTGACACACTACAAGATGGAGTTCACTCGAAAAACCAAAGTCAAACAAAAGGTACACATCAGTGGAACACAGTTGCTGGACCAGGTCTGGCGCCACCTGAAGCGCTTCGTACCCTTCTCGGTCCATAGCAAAGACAAAGTTACCAGGAAGGATTCTCAAAGAATCCAACAATATATGTGGTCCTTCGCCTATCGTTGGAACCACAAGGAGGACTTGAAAGGAAGCCTCGCCAACTTGTGTGCAAAGGTCAACAAACGCAAACGCTGAATCCATGAAGGAAAAAAGTTGAGCTTCAAAAGCTGTGGAGGTTTCGTTTTCCAAAATCCACATTTGTCAATTATTTAGCCCAATAGAATTCAATGATCAATGAGTAAATTCCTAGCGTAACGTGGGACGAAAACAACATTTCTAATTCTGGGTAAAATAACAAAAAACGTCACGGCGCCACAGTTTTAAACAAATCCATACCTATATAATGCTTGAAATAAAAAACATTAAAATCACCGGGTCCGCTATCAGCGCCGGTACCTGGTTTCAATCCTTTCCGAATCTAATTCCTATTGAATTCCCAAACTAACGAACCTCATATTTATCATGACCCCCAGTCATGGCCATTGGCTGGTTACCAAAGCATTTTCCGTGGGGCCAAGGGTCCAAGGTTCGCCACCAAGCAGCAGCCAGATATGGACGTCTTTTGACGTATTCGTCATCCATAGGGAGTCACCCCTGGAAGACTTGGGAATGGGACTTGGACATTGACGAACCCATGTGAACAGCAGTAGAAGCAGACCATTTCCTGGAAACTCTTAACATATTCTATATATTTGTCATCGTGTTGAGTTGTTTCAGCTGATTCGGTTGAGAAAACGTTTCTCCTCACAATCATGCAGCATACTCAACAGCAAGGCCTAGCTAGATGTATTACTAAAGCCTCCCTGCTAGGTGCCACTCTTTGTCTCATATAGATACAAGATACTATACTATGATTACTAATACTATATATGATTACTAGATATTCTACTAGCAATACTAACAACGACTTCTAATATAATTAGTTCAGTACGAATGACAGCGTTTTTGTTTTATAGTATAGTTCACTAATAATTAATGCCAATGTAATAACACCAACTGTGGCAAACTATAGGTTAATATAGTACAATACAGTATCATATCTCATGATATTGTACCGTACAAATTGGAGTACTTAATGTTTTGGTATATTGAATCATAGTTTTGTTATGTTTTTTGCTCTCTGCCATAGCATTTGATACATGTTCAAAAACACTGCATATATATATATATGTATATATATATATACATACAGTATATGTTTGTGAACTTCAATTTGATATATTGCACTATGATGAATAGTGTCAACACGTAAATCGTGCAACTCAATGTCATTAATGGTACAGTACCGTTTTGCAGGGTTTTGTATTGTACTGTACTGTATTGTCATTTAGTACACTCTGTGTGTTTAAACAGTCAAATCAGTTTAGATAAACAATGAATCATGAACAAAGGCAAATGCTGACAAAGACATTATTCAATGAGGAAAGAGGATCAACATGTGCCTAGGGCAAGCATGTACAAGCTTATGTGTATACTTGGAGGGTTCCCCCTGATTAACTGGTAAGCGAGTGGACTTATGACCCAGTTGTAGATGGGTTAATTCACTTCGGGGACTTACAAGTAGAAAGACTGTTAACTTAGTTAACTACTTATTAATACTGATTTTCATTAGTTACTCGTAATATTGTTGGGAGTTGGGAGTGTTACTATTACTGATTAAAACTAAATGTTCCTCCCAACCATCTAGTTACGATTCAACGTTTAAAACGTGTTCAACGCTTTAAGCGTCCTCAGGTGAGATCCTTTCCCGGCCTTGGTTGGAACGCGCCCCGTCTCGTGGAGCGAAGCTGCGAAGCTTCTTTTCGGATCATAGAGTCGACCACAACAAAGAGGGCTTGACGGTTGAACCATGGTTTACCCGGCCTGGTAAACATACAAAAAGCTATTGAAAATGGCACATTTATAGTGGATTTTCCGATTTTCCCATTAAACATGTGAAATTTTCCATAGTTATGTTAGTTTACCAGAGGGTAACCAGCAAAAAATGGTGCTAAAACCAAGCATGATAGGGATTTAGGAGGGATATTATACCCTCCTTCCAAGTCATTTTTTTGGGCCAAATGAGGCTTGGAAGACTCGTCTCCCTTAAATGGTGACAAGCCCCAAAGGTTGTTTATCTAGGGCTAATTAATCATCTATCATTGGGGGGTCCCTGACATGGCGGGATTTTGTGCGATCATCAACCTATCTGGGCCCAAAGAAGAATCCCTTGTGGTGCCTTATACTTAGGGAGGTTGACAAGCTGGTCTGTAACTAGCAAGAAATTACCCTTTGGCTAATCAAGCGTGGCAGCCGTTAAAATTCTATGTTTAACGACTGACGGGAAAACCATTACTATAAATGAGGGATTGTCCAGTCATGTTTGATGACCAGAGGGTAGGCACTATGGCGGTTATAGCTATAGCTAGATGGGATTATCATCAAACACAACGTGGGGTTACCCCCCTTGAAGCCGAGTCCAGGGAATTGAAGCTTTAGCCTGGCATCAGCCAGGCTATGCTTTGCTAGGCATCATCATATTATTTGATTACATCAACGTATTTCAGTTTGTATATGTATATACGCATGCAGTATGCAAACATATATATATATATACATACATATTAATGCACATGAAATATAGGTATAAATGCTAATTAATGTCGGTGTATATCATGTGATGATATTGTCAATCACCCATTTGGAGCTCTCCCCCCTTGAGGCGCCTCAGCTTTTTGGCGCAGCGCCGGCAGCTTCTCATGGCCGGTGCTCTTTGATGCGGAAGGCACGAGGGAAGAATCAGTTGGTTGGGTTTTGTTCACCAATGGGATATACCGCATATATATATGGCATATGGAGATTTTTTTACAATTAGATACAATAAGTAACTATTATATGTCATAATCAGGACTTGATAATTGGGATATTAATGGATCATTCACGTAATAGGTTTGAAATTACGATATATCCCATTAGATCATTCTAAGATATTAGGATATATCCCATGATATGTATGATATAGGATATTAATATTACCTATCAATAAGTATATAATTATTTATGACATACATATCCCTAATGGACTGTGTCATGATGTATGTAACTGTTTATAACTTCTATTTGTTCCATGATACTGGTACCTTTGACCAGCATTTACCTCCAACATCACCAATATGTAGTTGATTCAATAATTTGACAAATTTGGGATCATTGGCTTTCCATGGTTCCGAAATAATTCACAATTTTTGGCTGGATTGTGAAGTATCCAAGTTTTTAACCACAACAACAAGTTTTACACGGGCATTTTTGCGCGCTCTCCTTTTCCCATGGATCAGGATTTGGTATGTCAGGGCTGTAACAGACTTGAGGGTGTTGCAGGGGGATTTTCTGTGAATTTCATCAACAAATTGGATGTGACACGGCGGTGTTCAGGGTCAAAACTGACTGTCTTCGGACGAGATAGCTCTAATCATATGTTCCAGCAAAATAACCAAAAATCAAGCAGACTGGGTTTACTAAAGCCAATGCCATTTTCACCATCCCCATAAAAACGCGGAAAAAAATACACAAACGGAGGTCTTGGAAACCATAGGATGGTGGAATGACACGTTGGTAAACACATAGTTTTGGAATCATTTTTCTCATCAATACCATTCCCATAGGATCCATGTATGGTATATATGCGAACATTGGGGGTATAGTGATGGGATCCATGTTACCATATATAGCATACATTGATCTTATGGGATTAGAATCCATTAGAAACTCTATTGCGTTGAGTTTAGGACCGCGCTTCCAAGCCGAGGTCCTCCTGATTTCCGGGCTTCCACATGGAAGTTGGGCTATTCGATGCTTGGTTCACCATCCTTGGTCCGTTGGTCAAAGTCGGAGGTTTTGTCCAAGGCTGGAGAACTCCTGGAACCATGGCATTTGAATTACCCTCTGGTTATGACTAACATAGCCATGGTAGCCATGGCCCATAGAAATAGATGGTTTACCTATTAATAGCATGGTGATTTTCCATGGCTATGTTAAATAACCAGATGGTATATATATGGGGGTTTCCATAGTCATGGGGGTACCCCAATAGCTGGATGGTTTACAATGGAAAATCCTATGAAAGTGGTTGATTTGGGGGTAGCCCTATTTCAGGAAACCTCCATGTCTCTGCCCCAAAAATGGATTTGCAGCATCTGACTGCGGCTTTCTCTGCCCCATTGTGAAAATTAAACAGGGCAAGCTGCAGCTGCCAGAATTCAACGCAGGCCCAGCCTAGAAGTTGTGGATCATTGGAGGTTTCCCAATAACCTCGGCCCCAAAGGTACCTGATACAAACTGGCACCCCCCAGAGGGTCAGAAGTATGTCCGTTTCTGAAGCTACGTTTCTAAGTGCAGATATTTGTGTTTATGGGGGGTACCCCCAATTTATGGAATCCTCCATATGCATATATTTAATTTTATACATTATATACATATATATGTTTATCACAGTTCTTACCGCACTTTGCCTAGTCGGATTTACCAAGTTACCCAATGGACCCCACCACTTTGTGGGTGCTTCAGAAGTCATATGACTAGACGCGATGGTGATCACACGTGTTGCCATCAGCCTATATACAGTATGTACACTATATACAGTATATACTGTATATATATATACATAGCTACATACCTACCTACCTTCCTACCTACATACATACACACATACACACATACATACATACATACATGCATACATACATACATACATACATACATACACATTTATATATATATACAAACATACATACATACATAAATACATACATACATACATAGACATAGACATACATACGTACGTACGTACATACATGCATGCATACATACATACATGTTACATGCATACATACAGACAGACATATTTACATACATACAGACAGACATACACACATACATAAATACAGACATACAGACAGACAGACACACATACACACACATACACACATACAGACAGACAGACACACATACACACACATACACAGACATACACACACATACACACACATACACACACATACATACATACATACATACATACATAACATCCATCCATCCATCCATGCATACGTACATCCATACATCCATCCATCCATCCACCCATCCAACCATACATACATACATACATACATACATAACATACATTCATCAATCCATCCATGCAGACAGACAGACAGACACACATACACATACACATACACATACTCTTACACATTACATTACATTACATTACATCACATACATTGCATTACACTACATACATTACATACATTACATTCAATACACTACATTACATTAGATTTTGTTTCATTACATTACATTACATACATTACATTCATTGCATGCATTACATACGTTATATACATTACATACATTACATACACTACATACATTAATGCATGCATCAATGCATACATACATATATACATATATGCATACATACATACATCCATCCAACCATCCATCCAACAATACAAACATACATACATACCATCCATCCATCCATCCACCCATCCACCCATCCATCCATCCATCCATCTATACAAACATACATAACATACATCCATCCATGCATACATACAGACATATATATACATACATCCAAACATCCATACATACATGTATACATGTATACATTACATACATTACATACATTACATACATTACATACATTACATACATTACATACATTACATACATTACGTACATTACATACATTACATACATTACATACATTAAATACATTACGTACATTACATTACATTTTGTTAAATTACATTGCATCACATGCATGCATACATACAACCATACAACCATACCATACCATACCATACGATACCATACCATACCACACCATACCATACCATACCAACATACATACATACATACATACGTACGTACGTACATGCATGCATGCATTCATACATACATACATACCTACGTACATACATAGATACATGCATACATACATACATGCATACATACATACATACTAATATAACACTACACTACATTACATTACATTATTACATTAGGACATACATACATACATACAGACAGACAGACAGACATACATACATACAGACACACACACATACGTACATACATACATACATACATACATACAGATAGACAGACATACATACATACATACAGACACACACACATACATACATACATACATACATTACATTCAGGATCGCAGCATGTCCCATTCTCCGTGTGTTGAACCCTATGAAGTTGACTCGCTTCACTGAGGATGGGCTCCAAGTTGTTCTGGGAAGACTTTGAAGATCAACCACAAGCCGAGCAGCTCCTTGACCTGCCATGGAGGTAACTAGTTTAACTAGGGCCTAGGACCGATTCATGGGCTGATTTTTTGGCGCAAAATTTGGATTTTACTTGAAGTTTCACAAAATGCTTGGTTTACTTGACACTTTAAAACATATTGAAACATATTAACACATGTTTCTAACTCTCTCTCTCTCTCTCTACATGTATATACATATATATATATATTTATTTATTTATATATATATGTATATAATTATATACATATGCACATACGCATGCGTATAATTAAATATTTTGTGTATTTTTTTGCACAGATTTGCAGGGTATCTCTAGGACTAGCCATAAGTTGCTGAATCTTCAACATATGGGCCTAAGCAAGCCCCAAGCAATGGCCCTCCCACGGCCACTCTCGAGGTTTATCCGAGATTGCCACGGTATGACACACTGCATGACGACAGTTTAAAGGTGTTTGGTCAGTGGCTCAATAAACTAAAAATTCTCGAGCATGCATATACTGTACTATAACAGTCTACTATAACTCATTATAATCTGTTTGTACTATGGTAGTTAAATCCAGTCCATAAATGGTTCGTTTCTATGAATCAGCAGGACGACTCCCGGCTACGGGTGACCTACCAGGGCCCGAAATCGTTAGTTAAGTTGGTTTGCTTCACTAGAGGAAGCGTTGGGTGATGACATGATTACCCTCTGTTTGTTTAACATAGCCATGGTATAGATGGCCCATAGAAATAGATGGTTTACCTATTAATAGCATGGGGATTTTCCATGGCTATGTTAGTCATAACCAGATGGTAAATCCCATTAAACCACCATTAAATCCCATTAAACCACCATTAAACCTAGAGCAAGTGTTGGGTGATCAAGCAACTAGGACTACCAGGGGTCACGGCCTTTAGTCTGTTTGGTGAAAATTCATGGATGAAAAAAAACACCAAACACCAGGGTTTTAAAAACCGCTGAAAAATCCGCAGAAATTGGGATGTAACTGATACATGATGGTTGGTTGGTGTTGGTTTGATAATATGAAGAATTATTTCCGCCAAACAATTAAAAACGTAGTTACGTAGTTGTTTTTAATCACATCAATTAACCAAACATTGGGTATATGAAATTGAGTAATGATGCTCGGTGTATGGTTCATTTGTTTATGAAATAGTGAGTCAAACTCCCTGGTTGATTTGTGCATATTCGTAACCACAAATTCGGGATATCTATTGTCCCACCACGTATTGATGTGTAAATCCAGTGACCATTTTCCACATGTTTAGCCGATTAGGCGAGTTTAAGGCTGCCTACACCCCGTGTTGCGAATTTCCCCGCAAAAAGAGGTGGTACCGTGGTACCCCTTAAAATCCCTTGGTTGACAACAACATGTTCTCATATAAACATCCTGGAATATCCTGAAATCTTGTGGGTATACCGGGAGAAAAACCTTCACTTTCAGACAAACCTGTTTTTTCTCCAGCAACACTTCACTTGGAGAGGCGATACCGAGAACTTTGGTGGTCAAAGGTTTTATTTGACCCTGAAGGCCACGTTTTGAAGTGCTGTACCTTGGACTACCTTGGAATACCGGAGGGATCCCAAGATGGCCCAGATATTTTACGGGGACCTATAGGTGCACACAGTTGGTTTGTTGAGTTGGCTTAAAACTTTTGGTTTATGCAATCTAATGGAATTGAATGGAATTTCATGGAATCTAATTGGATTTGATGGAATTTAATGAAGATATATCTATACTTAAACGGGGTTATAAACCAACCTATCACTGGCTGGTACAGTAGAACTTGTCGCATCCTTGTACCTTCAAAACGGGATTTTTTTTATTACAAACATTCGGACGATCAAGTAGTGGATTTAGGGTATGCTCGCTTTCCCAGTGTATATTATACATATATTATACATATATGAATACATATGTATATATTATATATGTATGTATATTACATATTTACATGATACACGTGCGCACAAGCAGTTGATGGTTTGAAATCAGCTTACAATCAACGAGCTCGAGCTGGGTGTGCTGAACCAATGGTCGAGCGAGGTCTTCCAGCAGACTCAGCTTGACGTAAATCCAGGCTGCAGG
>Ga0126342_10010784_pt1:0-2500 | contig 16364 bp, 15 predicted proteins | sample Cyp1metagenome_FD_92528 | JGI IMG/M metagenome (GOLD analysis project Ga0126342, IMG submission 92528) | Coral microbial communities from Lord Howe Island, Old Settlement Bay, Australia - Cyphastrea 1 metagenome | ecosystem: Host-associated > Invertebrates > Cnidaria > Coral ... | reverse complement strand
AAATCACCATTTTTATAACATTTTTTCCTAAAAATCATGGATATCACCATTGTTATAACATTTTTTCCTAAAAATCATGGAAATCACCATTTTTATAACATTTGTTTCGTAAAAATCATGGAAATCACCATTTTTATAACATGTTTTCCGAAAAAATATGGAAATCACCTTTTTTATAACAGGTTTTCCTAAAAATCATGGAAAAATCATGGACATCACTTTAAAACTGCTTGCTGCTGTCTTCGGTCGAGGAGCGGCGCGGTGCCCTTCATCCCCGCCGAGCGCCTGCCGGGCGTTCCGCAGGCCTTGCAGCTGCTCTGGGAGAACGTGGCACCTCGGTTGGGGCGAGTTGTTCGACCCAAACACGGCGTGAAACAGGGAAAAAATGAGGAAATCATATGGAAATAATAGGGGACAATAGGGAAAAAAAGGAAATTGAATGGGTTACAAGCCTACTTATAAGTGGATTGACCCTACTTATCCTACTTATTTACCATGAAAATCCATGAAACATCTGGAATTAGCATCAACCATTGGGATTTACCTTGAAAACTATAGATTTGACTGAGGAAAAAACATCATGGGGAGAGACATCAAGAGGTTTAGACTTCTTACTTCCGCGCCTTAATGGTTTATAAGCAACCTTACAACAGGCCCGAGTTGGGCAAATTTTGGTATAATTGAATCACTATGCTTGGTAAATGCAAGTGATTCGGCGGATGATCACCCACAAAAGAACTATTTCACACCTAGCGTCCACCAATCTACCGAATCGTCATAGTGCTTCTATGCGCCCATTTGTTCTTCATAAAAACTTCCCATCAATCTCCCCAAAATGGGCCACCTGGTCAAGATTCCTACAAAAGATGCTAGCCTCCGTGCCAAATTTTGTGTACTTGAATCCAATATTATTTCCCTGAACACCCCCCAAGCCTTAATTAAAGCTGGTGCCCCAACATCGTTAGCTAATGTCGGAAAAAATCACCAGGTAAGCTACGGTTTATGTCTGTAAATATAGATTTCTGTTGGTTTACCAGCAATGACATCTGTGACGCATTTTCTCAGCAGCACAGCACGCTGATACCCTCCGAGTCGGTGCAGAGTTGGGATTGCCATTGGCATCTCTAGATATCTTTCTTTTGATCTATTTTGGTCATCTATTTTGGTTATCTATTCTGGTCATGTATTTTGGTCATCTATGCTTGATATATACTTCTTTAATCTTCTTTACAACTTTTAACGTTTGCGACGTCTATCGACGTCTATCAACAAATGCAGGGTCTATTCAATTCACATTTCCTACCAAGCAGCTCTCCAAAAAGATGGAAGTGGCCGGAAGCTCGGAAGCCTCGGAGAGCTGAGGTAACGCGTGCGGCAATTCAAAATTCAATCGAGTGGTTCGTGGGCAATTCCATGTACCTGATCTGAACCTTTGTCTGGCTGATTACTATAGTGCCCGTTTTACTTTTAAGTAACAGTATAACCCATGGTTATAAGTGAACTTATAAGTCATAACTTTCATAACTTTTTATAACTTTTCAAAACGGCATAAAAACTTGAAATTTGAACTTTGCTTTTTTTGTTGTTTTCATAACTTTTTCTGATCACTTTTAAAAATGTATTACAAAAGTATCGTTTTTGCAGCTTTTTTGGATCATGAAACGGCCAAGTTCTACACGAGACAGACCAAGATCACCTTCAGGGGAACCACCAAGGTCGTCTACATGGGACCCGCCAAGTTGGTCTACATGGGGCACACCAAGTTCGTCTACATGGGAGCCACCAAGTTCGTCTACATGGGACGCACCAAGGTGGTCTACATGGGACACACCAAGTTGGTCTACATGGGACACACCAAGTTGGACTCCTGCAGAAGGACAAGAAAATTCCAACCTTCCAGCTGCATTTCAAAACCTTGTAGCAGAAGATCCCCGCCCAGCAGCCAACCCTCCAGGAGATGCCAACTTTGCAGCAAAATCAAATCGGCAAGAGTATCTTGAGAGGAATGGGAAAACGAAAAAGAGAGGTGGCAAGAACAAAGATTGGTATAGTGCCAAGTTTGGCAAAGGCCACGACACGCAGTGAGTGAGATCCCAAGTCGCGCTGAAAAAATGTTGCTGCTGCGAAGCCTTGGTATGAAAGCAACTCAAAGGAAATAATGTAGCCAACAAGTTTGCAGTATCACCTTCAAAAATGAGCTTACCTCAAGTTATACTTTATTGGTGATCTTTTTGGGTGTGTCATTTTGCTATGCACCAGTTTGGTTCCGCTGTAGGTAAACTGATAGGGGTAGCGGCTGTTGCCGCTGTAGGTAAACTGATAGGTTGAGCGGTGTTGCCGCTGTAGGTAGGCTGAGGGGTGTACCGCTGTAGGTGAGCTGCTGTGTCAAACTTTGGGATGCCATTTATATGTTCCACATGGCCCCTTGGGTCGATCTAGAATAGAACGATTCAAAACGGTAATTTGACAAGCAGAAGAACACTTATGCATGTTGGGCTTC
>Ga0126342_10010783_pt1 | contig 16365 bp, 15 predicted proteins | sample Cyp1metagenome_FD_92528 | JGI IMG/M metagenome (GOLD analysis project Ga0126342, IMG submission 92528) | Coral microbial communities from Lord Howe Island, Old Settlement Bay, Australia - Cyphastrea 1 metagenome | ecosystem: Host-associated > Invertebrates > Cnidaria > Coral ... | reverse complement strand
TGCCCCTGTGCGACCTCTGACAGTGAGAACCCGCCGCAATGCTTCGTCATCTCCGAAGCACGCCTGGTTTCTGACAGAGGCGCTGCTTCTGTAGCTTGCTTGGCCCTTGATGGACATAGCTACTTTCAAAGTAGCATCGATAGAAATGCACAGGAACTCAGAGTCTGATCGAAGGGTAAGTTCGATGCTGGCTAGAACCTTGCACATAAAGACGTCTTCGATAGGCCTCCGATAGGCCACCAGTGCCGTGTGTGGGTCGGAAGTAGGTTGCCCAGCTCATTGCCAGCCTCGACACAGCGCAAATGTAGTCTGCCCCAGATGCTTTTCACATTTGCGTGGTGAAGCACGAGCTCGCGATAGACGATCTCTGTTGCGAACCCTGCGGGCAAATATCTTTACGCCCAAGGAGACTTCGTTGCAATAGGTGGGTCCAGCAGCCGTGAGCAACAGCCGGACATAGCGGTCCACAGCATTCGGTGTGACAGGAAGAGGAGGCTGGACGTGCTGGCGGAAGTAGGCCTCTAACATATATATATATATAATCATGTACATTGATATACATCATACATATATATACATAAGCAGCATACATATACAGTACATATACATATATATACTACAGTGTATACGTATTATACTGATACTGATATACTGTATACTGATTTCATGTAGCATGTGATTACAATATCCCATGAACACTGCGTCTGCCTTAAAAGGGTGCTGATGAGCTGGACAGATACCAAACATGTCCAAACACAAAGGGCATTGGAAAAAATGTGAAGCACTCAACTAGGCCGAGACCATAGCGAACATCAATTCATTGAGATCAACTCGCACTGGCACCTATCTAAAAGAAGCAACTCATCTGCTATCTCTCCCATGTCCGTTCATCACTGCTTAAATTAAATCGATGCCCAGTTTTGCCATTCCTTTTGTTCTTTTTGGAGGTAGCAGTGGTGGTGGCTCGATTATAGGCTCAATGCAGTCCAGGGAATAGGGAGCTACTAAGGATACACACAATGTTGAAAGATAGCTTTGATCATCTTTGATAGCTATTGCCCAGTGTATTGAAAAAAAATCAAGGAATACACTTCAAGACAGTTTGATGGGTTGGTGCTTGCAATCTGGGAGGCTTTCTTCTTGCTGCTTCAAAGTCGGAGCTCTTCATTTTGGACTGAAAATGACTCCCCAAGTAGATGATACATGGTGATACTGTAAGCATCGCACAGCCAATCATCACAAAGTTTGGTGTTCTGAAGCGATCGGTCCTTTGAAGACTTGCGGCCTTGTGGAAAGAAGCTGATCCCAGTGTCTACGCCTTGGGGATCAGCCGTGGAGCCGTCAATTTCTTGAGCATCCCATTTTGGGGGTACCCAAGCCCAATTCATGAAACTTGGATCCTAGATGATCCGATAGAGGGCCCAGTAGGTAAGTCGACCCGCCAATCAATCCGCAACCACGGCAATCTCCACACCTGGCATCCATGGTGAAATTTTGGAGCCTGGCACAGGACTCGGTGCGTTGGAGGCTTCACTGGCCAGTACGTTCAGTACATCGTCAATATTCGCCAAGGCTGTTACATTTATATACAATGTCGTTGGGTGCAGCAACGCAGCAACGCGTGAGCATGGCTTTGCCCCATATGTATCCATATGTTACATGGGACTAGCTATGACCAGCTACACTGTCGGCTGCAACCCGCCTGGACGACTGCGTGAGTAGGGGCCTCGTGCAGAATTGCCTCTGGCAGAATAAGGGCCTGGCTTGGCCGAGGCAGACACAAGATGACACAAGCTGGTACATGGTGTCACTGTAGACCTACCGCAGACTACCTTCTTGGTGCTGCACAATGCTAAATGATGCAAAATGCATCGTCTGTTGGTACCTGGGAGGGCGAGTTGAACCTTACAGTTGGCACTTGGCACTGTATGTGGCGCCAAGCTGGAAAGTGGTTCCCCTCCATCTAGCCTCGAGGGGTTTGCAGCACTTGCGCGGCACCTGGACGCAACATAGGCTGCTCTAGGTATCCATTGCATTTTCTGACTGTGTATTGTTTCCTTATTGTTTCTCTGTACCATGTAGAGGGGGATGTCGTAATGTCTTGCACACATTCTACAACCCCGCAAGATTTGATCCTGTTGAAAATCATGGTGCGAGTTTGGTCGCTTGACCTGACTGATGTGGCAGAATCCTCTATCAACTCCCCAGCATCCAGGACTTGGAATCAGGCCCCTCAATTGAGCAGCCCAGTACTCAGCCTCGCAGCATTTGATTGGTAGACAGTCGAGTTGGGAAAGTCAGAGACATCCAGATAGTACCCCTAATCACCAACATTGTTGAGAAATGTTGGGAAAATGTGTGAATGTAGAGCTCTGAATTCGAGCTTTACAGGATTCTAGAGGCAAGTTTTGAATCCCTTCAAAAAAGAACTATGCGAAAAAATATCGAAAAAAGGAAAACAAATTGCAAATCCACACGTCACAAAAAGACCTGGATTGCGACAAGAGTATAAATTAGCGACCTACGTATCCGTTCCACTTCGGTTGAATCACTCCTGCTATTCGGCACTGTTATCCAAAGGTTCTCAACACACTGTGCAGAAACATGCAGAAACCACTGACTCGATGCCTGCTGTATGGTGTCGAATCTCAAGGTAAGGAGAGGCTGATTAGGTGCCTCGTCGAGACCAATGGGGACCGCCCGACCGCCCTGGGCCCCCCTAAAACTCGGCGGCCATTTCCGAAAACTATTGAGTGCGAGCACAAGGTCGCTTGAAAGGTGAGAGAATCCTGTCAAAGGACTTGCTAAGCTGTCATAGGTGGGGACTCACATTTGAAAAGCAAAAAAAAACATGTCGAAATTACGTTTTAAGCCGTGAGTCACTTTAGTCACTTTAGTCACTTTAGTCACTTTAGTATACTGAAACATTTGAAACATGAAGCATACTGAAACTGCAAGCCGCAGGATGCCGCAGGATGCCGCAGGTGACATTGGTCCACTGAGTTCCCCAGCTGTGATCTCAAGACAGCCTGGGCTGGTGATGACCTTGGAAATCGGCACGCCGCCGAAGCTAAAGACGATGCTGGTGAATCATGGTGAATCACCCTGAATCCAAAGAGATGGAGCAGGACTCCTTTGGGCCTCCCCCACAACTTCTGCATTCTTCAGCATCCTGCAACAAAATGCAACAAAGACCCCCCTACCAACACACATTGAGAGGTGTGCGGAAGCACAGTCTCAACCCGAATATAGTGGGGATATGTGATCATATATCATATATAATAATATATATATATATCATACATATATATATATATCATATATATGTATATATCATATATATATATATATATTATATTATAATATACACATGATCTTTTAGTATGTATATAGGTGGTCGTCCATCCATCACAATTAATTAATACTTAATACAGTATAAAGCCTGTGTATGCGTGTGTTTTGCATATGATAAGTTCTTGGAAAGGCCACCAGCAGTCGAAAAGAAACGCGGAAGAGAGAGTCAAAGCATGCAATTGAGAAACTATGACCAACAACGATGATGGTAACCTTTCTTGAGCAACCATAGTCACAGGAAACTCAACTACCCATCAGCAAGAATTAGCAAGCCTTATGAACAAGTCCAAGCAAAAAAGACATCATATTGGCCCTGCGCAGTTCATGAATGTTCTGATGTGTCTAGGCCCGTCGTGCAGCCATCGCTGTGTCCGAGCACAATGAGAGTCAAATCAATTGGAGGTGTTCCTACTGAGAGCACAATGAGGTACTTCTCGCTTCAGATCCCACCCAGTAATGCGAATCGCTTGTGCGGTGGCCTGACGCCACCCAGCTTACCAGTCCTGGTATCGGCTGATGGTCCCTTGGTGATTGCACCATGCAACAGCTAATCATAGTGTTGCCACGCATCGGAGGGCACATGGAATAAGTATGCTGGCAGTAGATAATTTAAAAAAGCCCCAAATGGGATGCTTATTTCATTCACGATCGTGTGATCTTTTTGCAAGCTGTCTCGAAAACACAAGCACCCATAGGTCTCAGCTTTTAAAGTAGAGCATGTTCTGAACTTACTTACAGGTGGTGCCACCTTTTCTTGCCTTCGCAGTGACATCTTTGGTCTCAGTTTCAGTCTGCAAGCAGTTTGCATCTATTCAGAGGATTTCAGAGGCAGCACAGTCTTTGCGCCGATGTTCGTGTCTGGCCGCCTGGCCGTTGATTCTACGTCGTCACTCTGAGCGACCACTTCGGTGGAAAGCTCTACTATGAGAAACTCAGAGCCCGAAAACTCATTTCGCTCGCTGACATTCTTGGACAGCTTCTGAAAACTAGTGCAATATGGTGCAATTCATAGTTCAATATGGTTATATATATAGTTATAATTTATTATTATCATTCAATATAATTCATGTATTCCTACATGTATTCCTATATGTATTCCTATCATTATCCTTCACGAAATCAGGCTCTGTGCTTCCGGAGCTTGCGGAGCCGATCTCAGGAGCCCCAAACTTTCCGAGACCATACGAAGTACCTCGCTTGCTCCATGGATTCCCAGACAGGACCTGGCTCAGAAAGGATGTCGATGGCCGATCCATGGTTCAACCAGTGAAAAACCACTGATCAATTTGAATTCAATGAAAAAATCATGAATTTCATATAATTTCAATCCATAAAATATCATCAATCTGAATTTCAGATTACAAATTGGGAATTCTATGGGTGTTTGATGATATTTGCAGATCCTCAGTTTCTCTCCGACCTGGATCTTGCTGAGTACAAAAGCCAGGGCACAGCGTGCGGCAGCTCCTGCCCAGTTGTTGGATGGCTGAACATGTAGGTCCACTCTAAGTACACAAGCCATATCATCCCATATCTGGGCTGATGAGTTGGAGTGAGTCACGATGGTAAAACATGTGAAAATTTGTCAATATCTATATATATAATATATATATATATAGAAAATATATAAATGAAATCCTACAGTATGGAACCCTCATCACTGGCCTCATGTGCGGCTGTGCACACCTCAGGGTCCAGCTCACCACGTCCCATTGCCCCACCCAGGTCCAGCAGCAACGTGGCAGCAAGCTGGCATTGGGTGGTCGGTAGGCCCAGAAGCAGAGCCTTGAACTCTGAAACATCCCCGCTCCCAACGTACCTGCCCTACGCCAAAAACCAATGAAGCAGAAGAAGCAGAATCTTACATGTGGATTCCAGTGTGGATCATGCGGACCCTTCAGTTCTCTCAATGCTGTCAAGATGCTGATAGACATGCGGCATTCCTTGGTCTTGCCCCACGCCAAGAACCCAATTCCAAGTCAGGATTGACTTGAGGTCAAGAGAAAAAATAAGGAAACAGGCTGCAGAGAGGCTGTCAAGAGGTTGATCTTCCCAATCCAACTGGCGAATTGGTTTGGTACGGCACCAGGACTCAAAGAATCAATCCCCATCAGAAAAGCGACACTCAGACAATACAATTTGAAGAGCTGCATGAAACATCAAGATGAAAAGGAATAATATCTGGCAAATCTCAAGATCCCTATGTTACCATTGAGTTACCATGTTGCATGATGTTGCGTGAAACATGTTGAGGCTCCAGGTCCAACATAAAGACGAACTTCGCCTTTGGCCTGGCAGATGCCACACCGAGTACACTCAAAAATCCACCAACATCAACTATTGAAACCCCGCCTCGTGCGCCCTGAAAGCGAAGCCTAGCACGTTCACTGCTTTGGTGGTGTGTGTACAAAGCATGAAATATAGTAACTATAACTAATTATATATATATATATATAATATTATATATTGTAGCCATGAAAAACACTCATGGATGATCCCAAATAATTTAAAGCTTGTGGATCACCAAGCGACCAAGGGGTTGAGCAGAATTGAGCCACAGCCACTATAGCGATACTGAGACTTCCGAAGAGTTTGTTGTACAAGACCTGTTTTGATTTTCCATGGCTTTCCATCCAAGGTATTGACACCAACTGAGTTTTGATGGCCAACAGGATCTAGTGGAGGATGTGTAAGAGTGTAAAACAGTGGTTCATCCACTTCAAACAGCCTAGCGCCTAGCAAGCAACCGGCTTATCCAAGTTCCTACACCACAAGCTAAAGCTAGTTGGCAAACCAACCTGACAAGAAGTTGTGATTTGTGGCTTTGGCATGAAATACGATGTCCATTTAAGTATACTCTACTCTTGATATCTCTTGATATCTCTTGATACGCAATGCGTGACACTCAAGCGAATCTAGCCCCCGTTGCCAAGCCTTCAATGGAGGAGCGCAACATTTCTGCTCCTCCCACTGAGATCCAAAGCCTGAGGAAAACGATGACACGTCATGCGACTGCTACGAAGTTTGCGATTGAACATGGCCTCCTGACCTAAGTACTACCATTGAGATTTACTCACAGCAGATTCCTGACAGAAGGATGCAGATGCTAACGGGAATAGGATGGAATAAGATGGAACATAGAACTGACAGAACTGAAGTGGTTACGGAGATTCTGAGGCTCTTTCCACCTTCCAGGAGCGCATCGCACAGACACCCCTTGCTGCCGAAGAACGGAGGCAATCCGCGAAGCTGTTCGGTGCTTGCGTGCAATGGTGCAACTAAGGGGTTCGAATGACTGGCGCCTGGGGCGAAAGCATAGTACAGGTTGGATCAATGTTGGGTCTCCTTTCCCACAAACATCCACAAACATCCACAAACTACCTACACGATCTATACGATGTGGATTCAGAATTCCACACACTTGGGACAGGTGTCAACGTGCTTCCTGCTTTGCCAGCACAATGACTAAATGAATCCATATGGCCGCCTGATGTGTACATCGCAACAAATTGCTCCATCATCCCTTTTTGACCTTTCAGGACACAAGACAATTTGCACATCAAATAAAGAGTCTTAAGGAGAATACCTTGAAGACAAGACTGTTCGTCACAGAGCCAACTGTTTATGTTTTCGCGACAGGAACATGTCCTCATGGCTGAAAATCAAATCACAAAGTCCATTCACGCCATGCACTATACTTCCACTAGACTCACTACACTATATAGGCGTTGTATGGAATTGTATAGATGTAGCAGAAATTCCGAAAAGATGACAGGCACCTGCCTGATGATTAACATGCAGACGCGCTTGTAAAACACAGACAGTGTCATTCTTTCAGAAACTCTGCAGTCCCAGATTGAGCTTGCTAGACTAAGAAAACACCCTTGTGGGCTGTTGACCAGATACCTAGGACCTAGTGAAACAAACCAGGCTGACCAATGCTGCCAAAGTTGCCAATGTAGTCATAAGGCACATTATCCTGAGATGAACAGTTGGGCTGTAACTCAGAGTGTACACTAACATGAGATATGACAGATTGTGACAGTGCAGGAACTACAATTTCATGGCGTAAGTCACTGGTCACCCTCTACAAAGCTAAAGGGTCTGTGAACTTTGATGATTCATGATGCGCTCAGAAAACCTTCAGTTTCAATATGTTCAATACATGTTCAATACTTGCAGGCAGGCCTCTCTCCAAGACTCTGAAGAGAAAGGCAGCATTTCTACCCAAGGGCTCAATAAAACCTGAGCTTCGCTGGTGGTCTTTTTCGGCCCCGGAGATCCCCGGCACACATCATTCGCCCAAACAAAAGCCGCACTGGATCCATGTGAACACCCGATACGCCGGCTTGCTGATCAAAACAAAAGCACAGCCTATCGGTTTAGCCAATCAAAGAAGACTGCACATTGTGTTTCAGAACCAACAGATTATGACCTTTATATACCTTTATGACAAACATGCCAAGCAACTGCTGCTGCAGGCATTTCAGCTCCTTTGGCCTGATCTGTGCGGCAGCGCAACGCGGATGCATGCGGCAAAATCTCCCACCCACAGTTCCAACCCACATGCGCAAGTGTCTGTGTAACAATTCAAAATGAGCTTGGCAAAATACGGGCAAAATCGAGTAGCCACAGGCTCGTCAACATACATCAAGTCTCATTTGTGCAGGATGAAATCCGGTGTCCCACCTGCAACCTGAACAGGAGCGACAATGCGAGATTTCCTCCGGCACTGTCTCCGGAGACCACCACATCCTGACAGCAAATGCCACTGAACGTGCAGAAATGGATCTCTGAGATGACTTCGGAAGTAGATTTTTTGAATTCAAAACATGATATTTTCCCATTGGTTAATTAACATAGCCATGGAAAATCACCATTTTTTATAGGTAAACCATCTATTTCTATGGGCCATCTATACCATGGCTATGTTAAATCACCCTCCCGCCGTCGCACCTTGGGACCGATGCCTTGCGCCAATAACCAGTCCCAAACCTCAAGTGCCTTGGTCTCTGACTGCGGTACACCACAAAGCTCAGACCTAGAACATATATATACTGTATATATATATATACATATACAATTATATTATATAAGTATATATATTATATATTACGCAATCTAATACTATCTATTACTATCATTTATTCTCCATGAGCAGAAATCACAATGAGCGTGTTTGTGCTCAAGGCACGGGGTGCAAAATACAAAAGGGGTCCCAGCAGGTCGCCCTTGCCATTGTTTTTTACCCGAGTGGGATCAAACCATGAAATTATCTAAATCATAGAAAACCATATATATTATGTATTATTACTGTATATACAACAAATTGATATGTAGATAAAAACCACTAGCCAAGAACCAATGGACCAACAAGTCACATTCTCCACTGCCGCAGGAAATGGGCTGTCCGGTGGCTTGGGATAGTCAACATTGAGGGCCCGGCATCCACCGAGTGCCTTGACCTTGGTGCTTGGAGAGGCCAAGATTGTAAACTTGAAGTGGAAACATTCAAGGACATCCTAAGACATCCTATAGCAAATTATGGTGTGTTCATGTGTGCTCCATGTCTCTGCATTTTCATCTGGCTAACTAGGCAGATTCTCATTTTGGATCATTTTGGCCGGCCTTGCCATTAATCACTAATGTTGCAGTTTCAAACCTCGGGAAGACCAATAGAACCTCTCCCCCTACTCTCCGTCCACTCCACGTCAATCAAATCAAGTTGCCAAATTGCCGACGACCATTCGCTCAGTTCTCGCACGGCACAGCACGAAAGCTCCGCCATGAAAGTAGAGTACCACCCTCAGATCACTGTCTTTGCGGTTCAGCAAAAAAAAAGAGTTCCACTGCCGTTGTGACAATTCACACTTGCAAAGTCTCTTTAAGATTCTTTATCTTTAAGGCCTTTAAGTCCTGTGAACAGAAGCAACCCATTTCCAGTCCAGAACGATCCCAGTCCATGCAGCTCAGAGTCTTGGCCGTCTGCAGCTTGGTGGGCTCGGTCCACTCCCCACGGACCTCAAATGATCTCTGCGTTTTTCAGTCATTGAAATCCTTCGTTGAAGACAGTGAGCTAGAATTTTGGTCATAAGTTCACTAGTAAAGAATAGTATTATGGAGGTATCAAGACATATCCCTTGTACGTTCTGTTGGTAAACAACAGCTGCGGTTGCTTGACGATGGTCTATTCCGGCGGCCGTGTTTGCTGCCGAAACCAAAAGGTTCTGCTTGTCGCTTGTGGTCAATTTGGCTTTTCCACCAGACTCTCAACAGCGGAATTTCGCAACAAACCATCCAACAGTCATGAACAGTGGAGAGTTGAACCAGCGTCAACGGAGCAAAGGAAAACAGCAAGCGCTGCCGAGAGTCGTTCCCTTCGCACACTTCCCGCACAGTGAGATCTGGAGGCAGAATCGGCGTTGGAATTGGCGCATCCGTTAGAACCTGGCAGCTTCCATTTCCCCACAAGCCGCTCTGCTGACATGGCAGTCATCCAATTGTATAACTGTATATAAAAATATTTGAAAGGCATCATATCATATTCATATACAAATATAACTAACTTATTGTCGTATAACTTTGTATAACTGTGTCTCTGTATTTTTTTTGCATAAGTCCAGACACTTTGTATCTGCATCATGCTGGTGAGAAAAAGGCAATAAGAGATTTATTGGCAAGATCTGGATATTTGACCCTACAGATCACAAACCCATGCATCATCTGAGATACAGATATATCCTCCGGCATCCGCCAACTATCCTACCAATTCTACCAACGAAACCGCAAGAGGCTCAGTTCTGCCTGGATGGCATATAGGTTCCTGTACGGCACATTCGAAGCCAAGCTCTTCATGATCTGCAGTCATGTGCGTTGTGGATAGCAAGGGCCAGCAGGGGCCAACAGGGGCCAGCAGGGGCCAGCAGGGGCCAGCAGGGGCCATGGGTCTTTAGACAACTGTAGAGGCCAATTGGTGCCAATGCGACAAGATGTGTGAGGTCCACTTCTGGTGTCAATAAAAACTAACAGAGTTTCACCTAAATTCAAGATACGAACACGTGTGAGTGTCCTAATGGAGGGTTGGATGTGGGTAGATTCCTGAAGCTAGATCATCGGAGGGGGTGCCTTCAGATATCATACCAATTTCCTACAGGCTGTCATCGCGGTCAATGGCTGAGAGCTGCACCTGCAAGCCGATGTAATAGCTCCAGCTCCATTCTGAAAAGGGTCGCTTCCCTATCCCGCCCACGCATACACCTGGAAGGGCCAGGCTGATGTGGTTTCAGCCAGGTTTAGGCTGGTAGAGTAAAGGCGCAGAGTCTTGGTTGGACAGTCAGAAAGATTGTGGAAACAGCACCTCAACTGCTCCATGCCAATCAAGTTGGGGAACCAACACTTCAGGATGAGTTCAGGATTTTGATCGAAAAAGTCAAGTTGAAATGTCAAAAATCAGGTTGCCGCAGCCTTTGCAGCAGCCGAAGGCCAGGTGCACTGGAAGACAAAGCCAGCCACAGGTGCAGCCAGCCGAACAGGCGGAAAGCTCAAAGCCTACCAGGGACTGCTAGGTGGGCCATCAAAATGAGCATGGAACTCGTGGAACTGCAATTTGAATCGGAAATGGTGATCATTTTGGACTACCTGGTTCCATCTTGATATCCAGTGATATATCCCATGATGTAAGATGATGTAAGATGCAAGCGGATCGTAGTTCAATCATCAGTCCCTCCAAAGCCACCGCCGATCTGCAGGCATCGAGGCCTTCTTGGAAGGCAGGTCGACAGCTGGGACACGCCTTGGACCAGCAAGTCTCTTCGCTGACCTGGTATCAAGTGGACCGACTAACTGACAAGTGCTGGCTGGCACTCGGTCGCCAGGCGAATCAAAAGCATACACTTTCACCACATTTCACCACATTTCACCACTACCATCACTGCCACCACTGATATCACTTCCATTACTTATATCACTGGTATCAAAGTTTTCAGCCAAGATCTTTCCCGCTTGGCATGGTCTGTGAGCGCCTGATGGAGGACCTGGCGAGCACCCGCCTCAGAGTCCAACATCGATCCAGTGGATGATCCCTGGATGATCCCTGGATGATCTCCGGAATATTCCGAATATTCATAGCTTTGGTGAAGGATCTGCAAAGCTACAGAAACTATATTTGTTTAAAGAGTGGAGGATAGAATCGGATAGAGGCTGAAGTGAATGAAAATCAAGCAACAGTGGAGAAAGTCAGTGGAGTCTTTACTTCGTTTTTTGATTTCTGCATCAGTGTGACTGTGCAAACCGATGCTGTTCGCAGCATTTATGCACTGCTGACCGGGTGTCTTGAAATGTTTCTTGAACACAGCCAGCTCACTGCCCCCTAACCGTTCTGATCTCTACAGCAACACTTTGATCAGTCCAAGCGTGCCTCGTCAATGGTCTCCTGTGCCGGAGCCGAACTTAAAGTCACCTCAGCTTGGTTCTGTTCTGTACCATTTGTCTGTGAAGTTGGGGGGTTGCCCTTGCCATGCCATGTCATGACTTCAAGAGAGGCAAAATTGCTCTTGTCATTGAATCATTGCTACCTAGCAGAAAAGTGTTAGTAAAGTGTTATTTCTTTGAACCTATTTGTATCTATTTGTGTGTTTGCCTGGGTATGCGTGTGTCCAGGTACAGAACCACAACTTGCAGCCAGATGTCGCCATCAAAGGCGGTCATTTCCAGGTCTGGCATGGCCAGAGCTCGCGGGAAACCTGAAAAATTTGAAAGCCTTGGTCAATGTCTTCCATAGATACTGGATGACACTTGATAGCTGGTGATAATTGATGATCAATTGATGATTATTGATTCTAACTGATGATTATGCGTCTATAGTGCACCAAACGTGTCGAAGCATTTGAAAGAAAGGGATATCAGTTGAGAATTCTCCATAAGAAGACTGCTATACTTTTACCATCCAAGGAAAATGTAGGGAAAGACTGGGAGCCATCTGCCTTTTGTACTCTTGCAAGGTTGATTCTTGCATGCGTTGTATGTTCAAGGAACATGCGGCTGCAAATGAAATGCTAGTTTGACGATGTTTGACGGAGGATCTCAGGGTACTTTACTCACAAAAAGGTGTAGAGAACCACTTGAGCTTTGAAAGATGAAGTAGGTCACCGTAGGTCCAGTAGGTGCCACGCAAGGGTTGTCATATTCTGTCAATGGCACAATGAGGATCAATGAGGTATTTGTTGTGCCTCTCATGTGATGATGCAATGGCAGCAGGGAGGTGGTCCGTGCTGTGATCTTGGCACGAGGAAACCAAAAAAGGACCCCGGATGCATCCAAAGATCCTATGTCTGCTAGGGTAATTAGAGGAGAACATAGAGAAACCATCTTTCTTCGGCCTCTCACTTCTTGCATAGGCCTTCTGATGTGAGGGTGACCAAGAAACTCACTGCAGTTCAGTTCCATAGTGTTTCTCCGAAGATTCACTTGTCGCACAACCTCACAACCCCACTTCCCTTCCAGGACTGCGTGCATTTCTAACTGCCACTTGTGGGCTGGCCTCACGGGTTTCAAAAGTGCCTACTGATGGCTGGTGGACAGGATCGAGTCGAACATCTACAACATGCCAAGCCGTCATGTTCGGCTGGCCATTCCCTGCATTCCTGATCATTACAATTGCTTTGCCCACATAGATCAAGTTCGACGTCCTTCGCTGGAATTTAGAGGCAGCTTTGCTCTCCCTTCTTGCCACCTCTGAAACCTCTGAAACCTCTCTGTAGGGTGGGCAACGAAGATTTACAGCAGAGGGGTCCTGGAGATCTTGATTTGATCCAAAGACATTATATAACCTTAACATACCTATCAAAGCACCCAGTAAACACATGTTGCATATGTTGCTTTCCTTCGTGATATTGGATGTTGGTGGGAACTTTTAAAAGGGTAGGAAATTGTTTTGTTTTTTTTGTTTAGGGTTTTTTTGTATTTCTGGCTATGCATTTTTCCATGCTATTTGCGGCATTTTGGAGCTGGAATCTTCCATTTGGCATGCTAGTTGCAAGCCGTTGTTGGTTGGTCGTTGTCTGTTAGTTGTGGGCTGGTGAAGCTGGAGGAACCCATCAACAAAGCCATGAAGTCGAGAAGCCCTTAATTAAAGCTGTGCAAAGCCAAGAAAGAAAACTGGCAAAACCATCAAGGCGACATTTGGAAGATAGAACCTTTCAAGTTACATGGTATTGCCGATTTTGCAGATGATATGTGCAGCATGATTGAAGTTTAACCTTCCATTTCGCATGACTTCCATTTTGGATAATGCTTGAAGCAGTGCGAAACCTTAAGTTGTTAAACCAGCTCATTTACATCTCATGGTCTTTACATCAAAGCAAAGACACCATAAAGGTAAAATGAAAGCACTAAACAATCAACTAGAAACACCTGGAGGGGGGCCCAAGGAGCACAGAGACAGTTTTGTTCTAGTTATGTTCCTCCGTTGCCGCTGTAGTTGTTTTTGTTGCTCTTGTTGTTCTTGTTCTTTTTGTTGCTTTTGTTGTTCTTGGTGTTCCTTTTGTTTTTTTGCTGCTCTTATTGTTTGTGTTGCTGGTGCTGTTCTTAATGTAGCTGTAGTTGTACTTGTAATCAAGCAGAAGAACAAGGAAGCAAGTAGAAAAGCAAAAAAACAGCGAAAGCAGGAAAGCAAAAAGCAATACAAAGTAAACAAACAAAAAACAGAGAAACAAAACACAGAGGAAAACAGAGAAGCAAAGAAGCAGAGAAGCGAACAAAAACAAAAAGCAGAGGAGCAAAAAATGTATAAAAGCAAAAAAAGCAGAAAAGCAGAAAAAAAAAACAGAAAGGCAGAGAAGCAAGAAAAACTGCGAAGCGCAGAAGCAAAAAAAAGAAAAGCGAGAAAGCAGAGAAGCAAAAAAAAGCAGAGAGAAGCAGAGAGAAGCAGAGAGAAGCAGAGAGAAGCAGAGAGAAGCAGAGAGAAGCAGAGAGAAGCAGAGAGAAGCAGAGAGAAGCAGAGAGAAGCAGAGAGAAGCAAAGAAGCAGAAAAGCAGCACAGTAGAAAGAAGGGAGGAATAAGAAAAATAACTAAAAGAAATGATTCCCTGAATAAATGGTTACTTACTCCTTTTAAAATCGCCGACATTCAGTGAGTGCAGCTCGGTCGTGATGGTATGTTATGATCTCAGGTTATTTGCCTTCAAGAACGAAAGGTTCTTTGCTTGTTTCGATCGTGTCCGCTTTGACTGGAGAAAGCATTTCGCGGTGAAGAAAATTAACATCGAGCGAGCGCAGTGGCCATATGCCACTCCAATGCACAATGAAATTTGACGTTCACAAATTGGATTCGTTTCATCCTTCGTTTGAAATCTCACAGTGCGCAGACCAAGGGTAAACTACTCTATCAATGCAGCTAAAGTTAAAGGACAAGGTCATAAACTTCCGTGAGGCCACAAAATGTGCACTGAACTGCGCCGTGATGATTTTGAAATCTAGACGACTTCAGATTCAGAGAAACCTCCACAGCTTTGACAGGATTTCAGCATAGTCAATAGAGTGTAAATAGTATGGTAAGTACAACACAGTATAACATCCATTTAGATGATAAACACTGTATATACATATGCAATCATATGCAGATTATATGCATATCTCATATCACTTCTTACAAGCTCTCATGATTCTGTTCGCCTTCACAATCTTCACAGCTGCGAAGCCGGAGTGATTCGGAGTGATTCCGATCTTCTCTCAAATCTGACATCGTCTCGTGAAAGAATTGGCTGCAGGTCAAAGGCTGGCAGCAGGCTTCGTTCCAGGTGTCGGAGGTGAACGGCCTAGCGCCTGAGGGTTTTCACCACGGTGACACCCGGTACTCGCTTGATCAATCTTGACCCATCCCCATATCATCCCAATGTTGTGCAAAGGTGTCTGGGCTGGAGACTTATGTCAAATCCCTCTGAATTAGGGTGAATTTGGTATGTAAGGTTGCGATTCTGGTCACAGTTTGGTATTGGCATGAATCGATTTACTTGCAATGTGGTCAAACGCGTTGGGTTGGAACCACTTTTCATACCCACTTTTTATACGCTTGGTTGAGATGTTTCCGAACAGAAACGATTCTAGCTTTGTACGTGATACTGTTTCTTAGTTTGGAAGAGTCTCAGCAGGGTGCTCGACCAGGAATTTCAGTGCGCAGAAACTGCAATGTACTTTATGAGAGCACTGCTGGCACTTGTGAAAAGCCCTTTGAATCGGTGATCTGACCATCCCGAAACAAATGGGTCCTGTATCCCAAGGTATCCCAAGTATCAAATTAGATTATGAAATGAAAATTAGATTATCAAATTAAGTTGTTGGCCAATGCAACCATTTCAAGTTGGCGCCTCAGCTCGACAAAATGCTTGCCTGCTTGGGGCTTTGGCCTCAAGGTCAACTGCACCAATGAGCCACGTTCATAAAGCATGTGTCTAGTATTATATAGTATGTTCTTGTTTGTTTGGGTCACATTTGGTCACATTTGGTATGAATCAAATGGGTGTGTCTGAAAATAGTGTACCCCTAAAGCCAATGGTTTTGCTGATCATTGTCCCTATGAAATGGCTATTTGTTTGGGAATATACCCAACATTTTCAGACAAACCCAAATCTCAGGCAATTTCGATAAACAGCTGCTACAGGTGACCAAAATAGTACGGCTTAGGACGGGACCCAGCCACTCCACACGTCCAGTGTTCAAATCGTACACCGCCCCTTGCAGCTGGACATCGCCACTGCGAACCTGACCGCGTTGCAGTGGGATTTAGGACTGAAATGCGGGGGAATGCCACCAATATTATGATATGTGTATGTTCTTTATATATATATATATATGTTTGTTTATCTATGTATCTACCCATGATGTCTTTATTTAGTTAGTGAGTCAGTTAGTTATTTATGCCTACGGACCGAAAACTGAGGTCGCGAAACGCTTCTTTTTCGAGTCGGAGGTTCTTGATGCTACGCTGATGATGGGGTGGGGTGGGGTGGGGTGGGG
>Ga0126342_10010782_pt1:2500-12500 | contig 16365 bp, 11 predicted proteins | sample Cyp1metagenome_FD_92528 | JGI IMG/M metagenome (GOLD analysis project Ga0126342, IMG submission 92528) | Coral microbial communities from Lord Howe Island, Old Settlement Bay, Australia - Cyphastrea 1 metagenome | ecosystem: Host-associated > Invertebrates > Cnidaria > Coral ... | reverse complement strand
TGGCCTTCAGTTCTCGCTTGCGGAACTCCGACAGCTGCTCGCTGTCCGTGGTGATGGTCTGGACCTTGTCGTTGCTCTGGTGCATTAAAAGAGCACGCAACTCCCAGACACGACCAACCCACATATATTTGTCCTGCGAGAACAGGATATCCGGGAATCACGGCTGGAAAATCATCCACCGAAAGTTCAATGATTTTCTCCATCACCACATCAAGCTATCACTGCTATCACGCTCAGCTGATCTCTGTGTAGGCGTCAGGTGCCAAGCTTTGTCCCTAAAAATGACCAAACCCATGGTTACCTCCAAATCCATCGGTTCCATCATGTTTCATCCCAAGAATCCCGCTAACAAAAAAAAACTTGTTGGGTCATCCCCAGAAAAATCTTGAGACAACTCCTCCTCCGCGCCTTCGCGTTAAAAAACCACGGTCCTCATCCCCTTTGTCGTTCATGTTTGGCTCCAGATTAAATTCTCGTACCGCCTTTTCGGGCAAGAACAGCAAGGTATTGTCCAAGACGGTGAGATTTCTAGGTGCTTTGATGGGTAAATCGTTGGAAATCACCCGAGCCATCCTCTTGGCCCCAACTTTCCTGGGAGCTGAGGGCCGTTGAAAAAATGTCGATTCCAAATGGTGGACTGCTTTAACCAATGGGAAATATGTTTAAAAAAAAACTTTGAAAAAATCCCAGTTTCGGACCCTGAGTCATGGAACTCACCTGTTCCTGGAGCTGTTGATTGGCCTTTAGCAAGTCATTGATCTGTTTCTCCCGCGATTTCTCGATTTCTTCCGCGGATTTCCTGAAGTACTTGCGGATCGAGACTGGTGGATGGGAAGGGAAAAACATGATTTGAACAGCAAATCCAGGTCATGTCATGCGAATAATTCTTTGAGGCAAGCCCTTGTTGGTGTCGAATAGCCCCATTCCGGTCGCATCCCGCAGGGACATCAGGGACTTCAGATGGTTAAATCATTCTCCACTAGATTAGAACCTCCAATTTCTGTCTTATTCACTTTCTTTTCACTGTCAAATCCCCATTTTAGGGTGTTTTCATGGTTAAACCATTTTCACTGAGTTAAGCTAGCATATTTTAACTTTCATTATAGATGAATTACTCTTTCTTAAGATCATTCAACATCATTTAACCACTCATCATTCAGATTTATTTAGATCATATATAACATTCAAAACTAACACCACATTTAACATCATTTGACTACCATCAAAATGTTTAAAAATCACGGCGAACTCCAGGCTTCGTGTGGTTTTGCAGCATCTTCAGCAGCTCCCGATGCGCCGCCATCAGCTCCAGGTGCGCTTCGTTCGGCGCGCTCGGCGGAACCGACGCTGGAACCGGTGGCGAGTCAACGGCAGCGCCACGACCGATGGGCGGCAAGCGCGGTGTGGTGAAACCTTCAGCGAGGGCTTTCAGTTTCTTTCCTGGATTTGAGATATTAGAAATCCTAAGAATGAATCTACAGTAATATGTATACAGTATCAATATGCATGTATATACTTGTACATATATATATATATATATATTAATTATTTGTGTCCTTATACCACATGTAAAATCATATATTTCCATCGTGACATGTCCGTGTCCGCCCTACAGCCACGAAGGCTCGCACATCAACCGATCATCCAAGGGGCTTGGAGAAGGCACTTGCTGCATTTGCATTAAATGTTGATGTTGCTCCTGGCAAGATCCATGGTGTCCCGGTGTTTTCTTCCCCTTACAAAACTGATATCGAACTTGGATCTAAAAATCGGTTTACCACAAGATATCAATAAAGCTCGACAAAGAGAGGTATCTTCAGCCATCAATGTTCCGTTTATATCATATAGTCACTCATATCAATCAGGAAATGGTTTAAAGATGTTTAAAGGATATGGTTATATCCCCTAGACACATTTATTTATATACATCAAACAAAACGTGGTTGAGCCACGACCTAAGGTTGCATAACCAGAACCTGGCCAGTCAGGCCATTTTGGTTTGAGACCCAAAATGTCACAGACAGGAGCAGAGTCAGAAATGTCCCTGTAACAAACATAGTTTCATCACCGACCCTGCCAACCTTCAATGAACGTGTATATATAAAATTACATATATGTATAATTATATATAAATCTCCACTCGGAAGCGCAAAATTATCAACCGTTTTGCAATACAACCTTCCAACAATCCACCAATCATAAAACATCATGCAACGGGATTGGTTTTAATTTAACGGTTTAAGTTTAAACATCTTTTTGTTTAAACGATGTTTGAACCAAAAATGTTTAAACCAATCCCGGGGGTAGTAGGGGACTCTAGTGAAATTGTTTAAACATGTTTAGACTAGTTTAGACAAATTCTAAGATATTTTAGACCTAACCGCATGTGACTATGCGCACGTGCAGACTCAAGCACAGAGAAATCTTCTGATAGTGACATCACCCTGGTGCTTCTGTTTCGCTCTTCCGTTCTTATTTCCTCCATCACTCACTTGGGACATGTTCAAACAGTCCCGCAACACATATGTTTATAAAATGTTATAAAAGTTTAAACGCTTTGGGGGTCATGGCTCTAAACATGTTTAAACAGTTGAATGTGTTTAAAGTTTAAAGTTTAAACATGTTTGGACCGACTCTGTCATGCGGGTTTGTCTGAAGATAGGGCACCAGCAAAATCCCATGCCAACAACCACCATTTCCCCTGGCATGTTTGGGCACCTCCTATTTTCAGGTCGCCATTTTGGGTTTCAAAAAAGTTCAGTTGGGTAGTTGGCTCCCCATCGAAAATCCCTGATTACCCTCTGGTAATTTGTTACATAGCTATTGAAAATGGCCCATTTATAGTGGATTTACCCATGATCTACCCATGAAAAATGGTGATTTTCCATCGCTTTTTGTATGTTTACCATTTAGGGTACATCGTTGTCAGGTCATTGGTCATTGTTGGCCAAGTAAGTCCTTAAGAAACTTTAACCCACAACGGGATGATCCCTGGCAACATCAGATTTCTAAGGCGATCTCCATAGGTTTTACCAGTGGAAAATCCAAAAAATAGCCCTATAAGGTTCGTGAAATATCCATTTTTTGGATAAATCCAATGGAATATCCAATGAAAAGCAACATGAAATCACATCAATAAGCATGAATGTCCCGTCCTATGAAATCCCTACATCATAAATCACATTAAACTCCACTAATCCCATTAAATCCCGATCAAAATGAATCAAAATGTTAGGTTTTACCAGTGGAATTACTTTTTTCGAGTGATCCCCACCAACCGACATTCTACTGACACTAATCTGGCATTTTGCCTGGGATTCTACCCGGCATATATTCTGACATTCTAGCTGGCATGTTATCCATATGTTCCAACATTCTATCGGACAAATCTGTTGACATGCATATTCTGACGTACGTTCCGACACTCGTATGTTATCGTGCATTTTATCTCGCATTTCTATCTGAGATTTTGCTGGCACAGCGTTTGGGTCCAGCAAGGCCGCCACAAGGAGCGGGACGGCTGACATAAATCTGCAGACCCTCACCTGGTTCCTAAAAGGTATCGGGCTAGTAGAAACCGGCAATGAATTCTGTGTGTTTTATGACTTTCATGACCCGCTGAAGGTGTTGAAGTTGACTTGAGATATAGGTAAGCAAGCTGAAAACTAGCGGTTGTAGCGTTGTTCACAAAACACCTCACCATGGATGGAACACGGCGTTGGTGCTGCGTTGACGATTGGGGGCAGGGGGTGGGGGGCTGGGGTGGGGGCTAATAACGTTCTGTTGCCTTGCGTTCGTCCAACACGCTCTTGATGTGACGCTCTCTTTGTTCTGAAGTAAGTTCCAACATGCTCTTGACGCTACGAGCTTTTCTTTCTCAGGAAACTTCTAACACACTCTTGATGCTACGCTCTTTTCTTTCTCAAGTGACTTCCAACGGTGGAACATGCTGGTTTGCACACGAAAGTCACTCAGAAAAGAAGAGTAGCCACGCATGTCAAACTTCATAATCATTCTTCCATCATGGAAAACACAGTTAGTTCGTAAAGGCCTCAAAATGCAGAAAAACATGAATGCACTGTAAATACCATGCAAATATACTCGTGAAAATCAATGAAAAAAAGCGCGCGGGTTTCTACCAGCCCGACGTCAAAATGGAGGATTTATATGGATTTATGTCATGGATCCGAAAATAAAATGGATGATAAGTGAGGGTACCCCCATGACTTAGGGCGCTTACTTACCCTCTGGTAATGTAACATGGCTATTGAAAATGGCCATCTATAGTTGATTTACCCATTAAAAATTGTGATTTTCCATAGTTATGTTAGTTTACCAGAGGGTAAATCCCAAAAAAAAAAACATCTCCTGCAGTTGCTGCATCTTCAGCTGCTGAATCTCTGCCTCCACCGCGCTCACGCGGCTAGCCACCTGTGGGTCCAGCACACCATCCATGGTGCCGGCGTGGCCGAAGGCCCACGGAAAGCCGGGAGCAGAAGGTGCTGCGGCCAACCAGGTGAATGTACAGGATACATAGGCTGATTGATAGAGTATCATGTAGGATAGGTGTGTATGTAAATATGTATATATATATATATATATATGTATGTGTATGTATTTATATATATGTGTGTGTAAGTGTATATATATATGGGCCCCAACTGACCTTGCCATTTCACCATGCGCAACCATCCTACTTGCCCGGCACCCCGTCGGAATCATCATCCTAGGATTGTGTGGGGGTCAAGCAAGTCGAAGACATCATTTACTCAGAATCCCATGTTTTTCTTCTGCAAATTAGAACATGTTCAAAGCCTATCTTTGTTTCTGAACTCCCATTTTTTTGATGGTTGAAACCCTATCTGTGATTCTTAAATCCGTATGTAACCAATGGTCTTCAAATAGACAAGTGTTTCCACGAGGTTAGTTCGATGATGCTTCCTCCGTAATTTCCAGGATTCCAAGGTATCTTCTCTCGATGACTAGGGGTTGCTATACTCCTTGGAGTTTGCCAAAAAGGAACCCTGGAAAAAGATAAAAAAGCACGAAGATTCCCAAGCATCCTCAAGCAGTGGATTTCCCATTGGAAAAATAGAACATCATACACTCAGCAAATGAAGGTATAAATTGGGTATGGGTCAAAGTTAAAGACTTGGGGGACTAAGTCATGTTAAGTCCACTTCTAGTATTGACCATCAAATAATTGGGGTACCCAATAAATTGGATTAACCCTACTTATTCCACTTATAACTGGGGTTCTCACATGTTATAACCATTTAACCATTTATAACCCAGGTTTTATGGATCTATTTCTGGGATGAACCATCAATCCAGCCACAACCCGCTGACATGGCCTTACTCTCGAGGCGTTGCAGGTCGCATGGGGGGCCCCAGGGCTCCCAGTAGCCATGGTCCTCAATGTCATACCGGCAGCCAAGCGTTTTCCACAAAAAAACATGTGGATGTGGGTCAAAATGGAAAACCTAGGGGACCACACATGTTAGTCTAGTTTAGTATTAACCATCCATAATTTTGGGGTACCTAATTTTGACCCATACCCATGTGGTTTGAATGTGCTTTGAAATTCCGTGACATGTAATATTAAAATATATTAAAATGGCTTTTGCTGTGGTTCAAACAATTCTTTTGTCAAGGAAAATGGGGTTTAAGTTCTGAAACAAAATATTTGTTTGTGGGTAAATGTTCAATGATCAAGACCCAGAAAATTGTGGGAGTTCTCCAAGCACAATCGCCGTCTATGGCTTCTTGAAAGCGGAGATCTGAGGTTTGAACAAGGCCATCAGCATCTGCGGCTGGGGGAAGATCTGGGTAAGGTTCCCCTATCGAGTCGTACATACGTGGTGTCTATGGTATCTATGAAGCTACACCCCGAATCCACCCGTGAAAAAAAAGCGCCTTTTACTCCAAAATGCTGGTCCTGGCGGCGCGGGGAATCCACGCACCCACGCACCGCCGGGAGGTCGAAACATGCTGCCACCGCCTTTCTCCAGAATCTCCCGTCTCGTTGCATCCGTACCATATGGAACACCAGACTTTAAGCTGTGAAACCAAAGTGAAACCAAACGCAAGAGCTAAGTCTGGGGCTCTGGCAAGTAATCACTAAGTAATCCCCGCAAAGCGAGCGTTGCTTTTGATTGAGAACGTGCACCAGGCACTTGAAGTGCCTGGGGCAGATTCTCAATCAGAGCAATTCCTGCTTTGTTTCAATTGTGCTTCTAAAATTGGGGATCCGTTGTTTTGTGTTGAGTTCTCCCCTTTCTCTACTCTGTTTAGAAGCGTGTACAAGAATCAATTCTCCACAGCTCGGCTGCAATGCCCCGTGAGTTTATGCTCAAAAAGTTTAGCTGAGGCAACAAGAAGAGCTCGCTTCAGAGTTCGACACCTCACAGTTGAGTCAAACAGTTGTGTCGCAAACGCACAAGACTGGGGCAGCACTTGTTTCGATGTTCGATCGCATCCGGCACTTCACAAGTCCAGGGCAAACTCTTTGGTCAAACAAATGATGCAGCTTACGAGGCTCGCATTGTAGCTGCAAAATTTGGCATGTTCATGTTCTCTCCATGACGCAAAGTGTTGTTTGAGCATTTGAGAATTGTTTCAGAGCTTGACCAGTGGCAGTTTCCAACTGCCACATACGGGTACTAGTGTCTATTGTTGTCTATAGACATGTACTCCTTGAGAAGTAAGAAGTTGCATTGCCTTCATAACATTGTCCATACTTTGTTGACATTCTTGGATTGGCCCCACTGGCGCACAAATGTGTAAACAGTAAACATGTGTAAACAACATCAAGAGAGTTCTTTCTGTGTCCACCAGTTGGGGCCTTGCTGGTGACTCCATTTAGATCCATTTCGCGCAACCCAAATCCATGAAGGGGCCAACTCCATAGTCGATTGATGAGGCAAATGTTGTGAGGATCTGCTGGCGCTTGAGCAAACGACAAATGCGTGACCAACATGGTTCCGTGGTATCTCCTTTCAGTAAGCTGTATCATCCGGATTTCCATAATCTTAAAAGAGTCCAAATACACAAATTCAATCAAGGTATGGGTTTGAAGGGGCATCGCCGGTTTGCAAAACCCGCAAATGATTGATTTGACATGACCCCTGTTCTGGTCAGACGGGGTCTCAAGTACGCACAAATCACTTAGAGCTACAGTGCTCAGTCATACTCAGCAGGTTTGGTGGTAAAGCAGTCATACTTTGTGAAGTTGAGTGAAGAGAGACAGAATAATCAGCTCTTTAATGCTCTTTATGTTTAAATCCTGTTGTGGTTAGCTGGGATTCTTGGATGTTAATCTCCCCAAATATGGTATGTCATAGGCTTTGATCACAAATTTGATCCATTACCAAATCACAAACATCTCCTGGTGAAATCATCATCACCCAACTGGTGAGCCATGAAAAAAACTCCGCTTTCCCATCCCGGTATACTGGTTGGCTGGTACGTATTCTTATTATGGGCAATCCCCAAGAAATCAGTTAGTAAAAATAGGTTTGTCTGAACATATGATATTTCTAAATCCATTGGTTAGTCATAATTGGCCCCACTAAATGACACTAAACGGCAAATTGAGCAGTGTTCAAAATCCCTCTATCATTCCATTTAATCCTGGTTGGTTCAAATCGGGATTCCCCGTTCTTGGATTTCCAAAAACCCCCCAATTTATGAAGGGTAGATGTTCATCCTCGAACATTCTTCATCAAGCAACGCTTTAGCAGCCACTGCTCATTTAGAAGGTATAATGTGGTTTTAAAACAATGCCATAAACCACCCATGACTGGGAATGGTAACCATAGCACCTATAAAAATGGTTTTCTGACTGGGGGATGGTAAACATTACATTCTTTTAACATCTTTTAACCACATTAAACATCATTAAACCATATAGCAACTGGTTCAACTGGTGGCTTTCTTCCATCCACATCCTGTTTCTGGATATTTTGAGGGTCAAGCTTTGCTCGGAACTAGGCTCTATTGAAGGAGTATGCCGAGTATGCCTGCGCCCACAAATGAGATGGAAAAATGATCTCTAGAGGGCAAATATTCGTCCATAGTAGTCGTAAATGATGATGTTAGGGTTCCACAAGGTCGTTGTGGTGTCATCCCCAACAAAACGACTCCTGGAATACTTGGGGCAAAACCCGCCATGGAATGCCGATCCCACCTTTGGCCCTGCTGCCCCACAGCACCAGGTCCTTGACCAAGAAGCCATGGTGATTTCACGGCCGGGAGAGATTGACCAACAAGTTGGGGAGCGATGCCAAGGCGGGTTGTACTGACAGCTTCTCGGATTGGACAAGTCCAGAAACTATAGGAATAGGGGAGGAGTTGTCAATGGATCAGAGGGACCGTTTTTTCTGGAAACCCCAAAAACCCAAAATTGGTTCTTTTATTATAAATTGTAGAGGTCCTGAACATTTTCCCGTAAACATCAATTCAGGAGAGTATGTAAACCATGGCTGGCTAGGTGTTCTGCTGTTTTTGAGTGTCAGATCCCAAAAAAAAACGATTTTGATTGGGCTCTTCTCATCCCTCAAAAATAGACGAAATATTGAAAATTGGAGATACTCCGGAAAAAAAAAAAATCAAAATGGCTGTACCCATATACCCATGTCTAACCCTTTGCTTAAAAACTCGCCTGTTAATAAAACATCCAAGTCTTTGCTGCGACACCTGCAACTCGGCCGACGGGAGCACAGGCTGCGTTTCAGCCTGTGTGCGCATCACATGGATATCTTGGGCTTGTAGTGGCTATGATGGGATTTCATAGGTTATGCGTTTGAGTGTGGCCTGAAACGCATACAGAGAGTATACATATAGAATCATATATATATATAGATGCATGTATAGAGAGAGATATATATATATATTTAGTTTTTCCTAAACCTATAAACCAACCAACCGATGAATGTTCATCAAATAGACAATTGCACCTTTATAACCAACATTTATAGGGCTTGGTCACCACCAACCTGATCTCATGGTCGTTCGTCACTGGGCCAACAATTTCGGGTAGCGCAAAAAATGTGCACAAAAGGTGGCTGTTCGATCCAGGCATTTGGACATTGAAAGGTTGATGCTCAAAAGGATCTTGATACATTGATCTACTATAGTCTATATAAGATGTATGTATAGATATTATTATATATATATATATATTATAAATATATTATATATTATGTATATATTCTTAGTTTTTCTTGAAATCTCAGATTTCATGCCATATTTCAGGACTTGTTCAAAAAAATGTGGGCAAACCCCCCAATCGCTTCGCATGATGTGCAGGCCTGAGTCAGGTTGGCCCAACCTGGAGATGGCGTGGCTTCCCAGGCTTCCCGGGATGGGAACCCCCGGTTGGTGATGGAAGTTGTTCTATCTTTGGGGGGATTACATGGGATTGTCAATATATAATAGTATATATGAATTGTATCATCAATATTGATTATCATGTAATTATATTGATTACTGTAGATCATCAATATAATTTATGTATATTTATATAATCAATATCTATGTCATTCTATGTCTACATATCTACAATCAATATGCACTAAAACCGTTGAAGGCAATATTCATCAATAGTTAGCACATATGAAAATTACTGATTCACCAACCTGACATGTTCGGCATAGTTGCATCAATGGAAATTTTCCATCATTCCATTGACGTCGCGACGTGAGGTCCCTACAATTCATCCAAAATATTGTGTTGTTTATAGGAACAGATCTGATGTCTTTTTATTAGTATTTTGCCCTATTTGAATGTTCGCACTTGATACATAATTTTGCTGCTATCGTTGTCGAACGTATTCAATATCCAACACCTTTGATTTCAACATCTTTTAACAATTTTTGACATAGTTCAACCATGTGTACCCGGCGGGGAATGAACATCCATGAGCAACAGTTCTATTGCGGTCAAAATGTGATCCATCCCCAGCAAATGTCAACCAATAACCATGGGACTTTAAAAAGTT
>Ga0126342_10010781_pt1 | contig 16367 bp, 14 predicted proteins | sample Cyp1metagenome_FD_92528 | JGI IMG/M metagenome (GOLD analysis project Ga0126342, IMG submission 92528) | Coral microbial communities from Lord Howe Island, Old Settlement Bay, Australia - Cyphastrea 1 metagenome | ecosystem: Host-associated > Invertebrates > Cnidaria > Coral ... | reverse complement strand
TTATTCATTTATACATTATCTATATTACATATTATTTTTAGATATATGTATATATATATTATTATATTATATTATATTATATTATATTGTATTATATTACATTGTATTATATTATATTATACTGTATTATGTTATATTATATAATATGATATTATATTATATTATATCAGATTACATTATATCATATTTTATTACAATATATTATAGTCGTTGTATTATATTATGTGTGTGTGACCCTTCAAGATGGAACATGTTGGCCCATCTATGGATTTGTTCTCATGGTTTCTTTGTTTTTGGCATTTCTGTATTTCTTGATCTATTGATTGAGTGATCCATTTCTATCTTGCCCGATGCAAATCATCCAACTGCTACGGTCCCAAAGCATCAGACAGGTGGTCTTTGGGCGCTGCGTCATCATCCCCATTTTGAAGGATTTGCGAATCGGATTATCGGATTCTCCCCAGGATTTGTTCTGAAGCCTCGAAAATACGCTCCCCAGGATGATTTTCTTAGCATTGCCCTATAGGAGCATAGCACGTATTTCCCCGCGCACCACCGGCCAGGCTAGCTAGATGGGACCAGCCTACCACCACTGCACTGAGGAGGCCTCAGGTGACCCGAAAAAAACTGGGGAACCCCGGCGCACCGTTGGAAGAGTCTCAAACATCATTGTGGATACAATTTGAAGCACTGGAAATTTTACCAGGTCCCAAAGATTCGAGCTATTCCTTTCTTCAAATATGAAATGTGTGCTCACTCTAAATTCACGTGTTTAACTGTCTTGGAAAATTATTCAGTCGAGCGTTGGCCCATTTTGGGTGTTCCGCTTCGGTACCAACCACAACTTTCGATGAGGTCGTTCAGTACATAAGAATGCTGAGGATGTGATCCCGATCGCACATCCGCACCACATAACCCATCCCATGCCTTTTTGGGGTTCCTCATTTTCGCCATAATTTCATGGCCAAATCTTATTGAGAATTATCCCCCGTTTCCTCCATAAATCCACAACGGATGGGGGTCCATCCCTTTTTCGACAAACCCACACTTTTTTCTAGGTCTCCTTTTCGATACACCAGGAGAAGTCCCTCCATGTTGCAGATCCAAGGGACATAAGGCCATCATGTCTGAGCACAAAATCATGGCGAAATGGCATGGTGAACAGCGATGAAACGAGATCAGAAACTCAGGATATCAAAAGATGCCCTGTTTTATACCCCAGAAAATGTGTCACGTCAACGGTGAGCGAAACCGGTGTACTCGCTGGGGAATATCCTCACCACTGGAGATGGTGCTTTTGACCGGAAAAATGTCATTGGGAAGCAGCATCCCATTCTTGGGCATGTCACCACTTCTTCCCGCATGTTTTTAGCCCATCTTTCAAGGGAAACACTCCATGAATTCGTGGAGAATTGTCCCAAAGTGGCGGTGATTTGCAATGTCAATTGGACCATACAGGATGGGGCCCCCAAGATAGCGTTCAGTTGCCTTGTAAGTGGTTTATCTATGGTTTATTATGGTAGATATATATATATAACTATAGATAACTAAGGTATTCATAGGGGTAAATCTAAACCAACTTACACCACTCGCAAAAGTCCATCCTGTGCGGATGATCAGTATAGTTACAAACCAACTTCGCTACCCTCTGGTAAACGTTTACATAACGAACTGGAAAATCACCATGCTATCAATGGGTAAATCAACTATTTCTATGGCCATTTTCAATAGCTATGTTAGTTTACCAGAGGGTAAATCCCATTAGATCACCATTATAGCACCATAAAATCACCATAAAATCACTAAAGTTCATCCCAGACATGCCACGCTCCCCGAGGAGATTCCCAGTGCCAGGCAACTCATCTCGAAGATGGGGTTCGTGATGGCATCAGCCACCCGGTCCTGCGGAAATCTCAGGACTTGGATCCATGGCCAGCATTGGATATTTCTTTTATTTATGAATTATACATGAGTATATATATATACATATGTATATATATATAATGTATATATATAATGTATATATATATATGTATATGTATATATATATATAGATATGTATAAGCTACACCCCCCCAAAAGATCTACATTTTTTTGCTTTTTGTTGATATCAAAGAGGTAGTATTTGTTGGGAACCTTTTGCAAAAACAAAGTAAGTACACTATTACTTTCAAAAAAGATGAGCACATACTCAGGTCAGCAAGCACAACATTTCTTGAAGGAAGCAACCTGTTTTAAATTGCAGCGTTCCTTTCCATGCTTAAAAAAAAGCACGTTCATTCATAAACTGCAATTTTCCTTCCAGACAAAGCATGACTTCGTTCAAGAAACAGTACCCGTACAAAATATAGAGCATTCCTCTAAACATGCAGTGTTTTCTTTCTGAAGAGGTGCAGTCTTCCTTTCAAACTAATATTAAGCCTTCCTTCAATCATACAATATTTCTTTCAAAACACCAGATTCTCACATTTTGGATATGTCTGCATTTTTGATGCAACAGAGTAAGAATAATATCTTGATTAATATACAATGAATATAGCTTCATTATAGATTCCATATACTTTAATATACCAGTTTATTGACCATGAACCTATCTTTAATAAACCTTTAGTAAACCTTTGGCATACCTTCAATGTCCCCTTTTAAATACCGTCTAAAAAAAACTTTATTATACCATTTAATATACCTGTAGCATACCATTGGATAACGATGAATCTACCTTTAATATACAATTTAATTGGTCTTGAAAATACCTTGAGTATACTTTAAATATACCTTCAATACATAAAACCTCACTATACCATTTAATCTATATACCTTAAATATACCATTTAATCTACCTTAAATATACCATTTTATTGGCCATTAAAACATCTTTAATACACCTTTAGGATACCTCTCTACCTCTAGAATACCTTTTATTTTCCATGTAATTTGTCTTTAATACACCTTTAATGTACCATCTATACTTAGTTTACCATTTAAGAATCGTTCATATTCCGTTTGATATACCATTAATATATTATTAAAAATGTCGTTTACTACACCTTTAATATACCTTGAAGGTATATACCTTTAATATACCATTTAATTGACCTTGAAAATACCACTGTGCCTCTAAAATACCTTTTACTTACCCTTTAGTTTGCCTTTAATAAACCTTTACTATACAATCTATACTTAGTTTACCATGTAAGAATCATTAATATTCCATGTGATATACCATTACTATATGATTTAGATATGCTTTTAGAATACAATTTTATTTATATACCATGAATCTACCTCTAATACACAATTTGATTGACTTGTTAAAATACCTTTAATATACCTTTAGTATACCATCTAATACACCTCGAATATACCATTTGATATACCTGTAATATACCTGTAATATACCTGTAATATTCCAGTCTGGCCATGAATATATATATATAATATATATATATCTCTCTTTAGTATATCTTGAAAATACCCTGTATTTACCGTGTTTGCCTTTAATATACCTTGAATATACCGTTGAATAATCGTTAATATTCCATTTGATATATCAGTGATATACATATATATATAATATATTATTAAAAATGTCGTTTACTACACATGTAATATTCCTTGAAGGTGTATATATATATACCTTTAATATATCATTTATTTGACCTTGAACATACTACTGTACCTCTACCATACCTTTTGTTTAACATTCAGTTTGCCTTTAATAAACCTTTCACATTTTTCCAAGTGCGTTTGCAAACGTTTGCAAACGAGAGGAATTTTGGATTCAAGATTCAAGATCTAGAAAGAAGTTCTTGAATCCATGGGCTTGGACTAGGAGAGGTTCTGGATTCAGGAACTTCTTTCTAGATCTTGAATCTTGAATCTTGAATCCAAAACTCCTTTCGTTTGCAAACATTTGCAACCGCACTTGGAAAATTTTACTCTAAGTACAAAATTATATAGATTCTTAGATTATGTTCTCTTCCTCTATCCAGTTAATTATAGATATATATAGATATGGTACCCCCTCTCTAACATACATACTGCCCAAATTTAACCATAACAAGGCGGTAGGTCTTTGGGGGGGTATACCATGTATAAGTATATAATTCTTTGACTCTTTTTCTAGAATCCCATCATAGAAAATCAAAAAAAAAAACACCATGTTCGGGCCCAGTGGTTAGTCCCCGAGCCGCTCCCTGAAGGTCTCTGCCGGGCCGTTGGGATGTCTCCTGGATTTTTTTGAACAGAGATATGGACATGACTCGCCAAAGAAAAAAGGAACTTTCATGACATAAAGATACAGAAAGTACTTGGGAATATGGGGAATATGATCGCAAGATGAAGCACTCGAATCAGCAAACAATTGGCATGTGCAAAAACATCAAATGTGGTCTGAAACCCAGCGCCTTGATGAGAAGGGTCAACCGTCAACCCCAACACGAGGCGCGGCCTGGTTTTCTTCATCTCTCTGATTCGTTGTTGCATGTAGAAGTCCTGGCAGAAATCGGCATCCCACAACCCAGGAGTGACCTCGAATTCATGGAGGGGTCCCTCTAGTAGTGCCCATAGACAAAAAAACGGCACAAAGGATGACACAAATCCCCCATCAAAGAACAGCCCCATTCTAAGCTCCCAAATATGTGTAAATCCCCAACTAAACTATGGTTTCTGGAGGATATTTATAAGGGGGCAGGGATAACCCAGGCTAGGTCTTGATCCATATTCTACCCCGGACCACAATATCTTTCGTTCATGGGATCGGTTAGTAGACGTACCCGGGTTTTGATAAACATGAAAATGTTTCTGTTTGATCTCATTGAGTTACAACATGTTTCAGATTTGCTGGCTGGCTATGGTTCAACCATGAGGTACCAACAGACCCACATGCTTCTTATGTTTACCCATCGATTTTGAGGGTCCCAAAATTCGCCATACCCATGACCCATCTTGTTTTCGGTGAGGTTGTCCCGTGCAAAAAGACAACGAGGTGGTTTTGGTGTGCCGCGCCTGAACTTCTCTGCTATTCCTCAACTTGCTCTTCTGCTTCTGGCGAATCGCCAGCATTGGGTGAAGAGAAATCTGAAGCCCCTATAGAAAACATGAAAAACAATGATCTCCTATAGAGATTTCCTTTCAACCCATTAAAAATGCGGTTCATATTAACCATTACTCCGCAAAGAACCGGGCAGCGGCCACGTCCACTGCTGTGCTGAGAAGCGATGATGTATCTGAATCTCGAGGCAAAAATCTGTGCTTCAAGAGCAAACCATCACCAGGACAGCAGTTCAGCATTAGGAATCCATTTAGTCAATGAAGGGATATGTTTCCAATTGTTTCCATCAATTGGATCGAAACAAGATAAATTTGTGCACCATGGGTCATGGATACAATTTGGAGCTCAATGTTGGGACCCCATTTTGATGGTCAGGTTATCTCACTATCTCCATCAGCCTTTTCGGGCTTAGTCATCATGGTTATCAACCAGTTTTCCGTGTATCACCATTGAACGACCACCATGTCCATCGCTTCAAAAAAGAAATCCGGTCAAAGCCCCAGATGCTGGCGAATTCCGAGTCATGTTTGGATGACTTGGATCCCCATGGTTTTTCCGAAATTCTCCAAATTTCTCGGTAAATCATGGGAAATTTGGAGATCTTGGCTGAAAAATCGCCGGCCACACGGAGTTTCCCAGCGATTGGCGCCTGTGGTGCAGCCCCTCTCCTGGCCACCGCCGACACCACCTGCTTCATCTTCACCTGAACGAAGCTTTGCCAAAACGCGTTGGAAAAAATTGAGGATATTGCAGGAAAACTGGTGATTTCATAGGGATGTTGGTGGAATTTCATGGGAACTTAGCGGATGATGATGTTTGATGGGATCTAAGCCACAAAAGAATGGTGATTTCATGGTGATTTTCCCTCTGGTTATGACTAAGAGTTTGCTATGGAATAGATGGCCCATGAAAATAGATGATTGCTGTGGATTTACCTATTAGAGCCGCTAATGGTCCAGTTCGCTCCGTTCAATAACCAAAGGGTAGGTCTAGTGGGATAAATCATCAACCGCAACCACCCATCGAATCCCAAACAGGCGATGGGTGGTTCTGTGAGGCTACAATCCAGACCTGGAGGACATCTATATGGGTTTGTCTGAAAATAGGGTATATTCCCAATTATAGCCATTTAATAGGGATAATGATCATTAACCATTGGGTTTAGGGGTACACTATTTTCAGACACACCCATATCTATATTGTTTAAAAAGAAGTGAACTAAACCAAACATAATGCGGTACAATGTGGTTTATCACCGGGTTTTGCTGTACAAAAAAACATTGGACCCAAGGTTTACACAACATGCCGACAAACATGTAAAAAGTGCCGAATACCCCAAATTGTTGGGGTATGGTGACGGTTTATTATGTTTGAAATGGTGCAGATTCGGGTTTGACATTGGGTTATTCACCTGATTGATTCAATATATACAAGTTGGGATAGAATTCGGATCTGGAGGTAACAAAGTGGCGACAGTATGTTTTATGGCTTACTGGGATAACAAACCTCATGTTTGTTAGTGTGGAAAAAAATGTCTATCACTGCAAACTGGAACAGTTACTGTACCTGGATATTTTGCAGTAGTATTCTGGATGATCTGGTCATTCTTAGGATAATCATCCGGACCGAGAGGTTTGCGGCTGATTCACGGGTGACAACCCAAGCCCCGAACAGCGGCAACAAATCACAGATTATCAGATTGGCATTCATTGAACCTTTGAATGCTCATTTGAGATACAGTATCTAGAGTAGATTTGTTCATTGTACCAGTCATTCTCTGAAGATCTAGACCATATTTGAGTTGATCTAGAGATATCTAGAGTATATTGTCATTCACATTCTGTGACATTCAGCTTTTCTGTTGCAGTTTTCCCCAGTTTTGCCCAGAGCTTTCTCCGCTCAAACCCCCACAAGCACCTGGGAGCTACTAGGGGATGCCTTGCAGGCAGAATCTTCCCCAGCTTTCTGTCAGGTCACCATTGGGTCAAGATGTTTCTGTGATTTCATAGGGATTTTGGTCGAATTTAATGGGAACTTCGCGGATGGTGATTTTTGATGGGATCTAAACCTTCAGGCAATAGCGGATGATGATGTTTGATGGGATCTAAGCCACAAAAGAATGGTGATTTCATGGTGATTTTCCCTCTAATTATGACTAAGAGTTTGCTATGGAATAGATGGCCCATGAAAAATACTGTAGATTATAGACATGACGATGATTTACCGTTCTTTAAGATGGTGATTTTCCACTTCGCTACGTTAAACAACCAGTTGCGGTAACTCACCGACCTGACAGCCGAAGCCAGGCAATAGCAGGGTTCCCCTGAAACATGACCTTCGTTTACAGTGCTGTCGTAGTGATGTCGTTTTTTTTTTACTCGGAAATAAATACTTGGACATAGCGCTTAGATTTTTACTGCCAATTCATGCCACATGGCCACATGTTTTCACTCTTCTATTTGGGGTCAAACGCCATTTATCATTAATAATCATTATACCATCCGTAGGGGGAATGATTTTCCATTTGCAAGCTATTTTGATGTTCAACTGGATTGAACCATACGGCTACCCTTTCGCCAGCCAGTTCAAACTTGCCGGATCGAAGTCTGTTAGAAATGGTCAGGCTGCCGCCAACTCATGGCAGCCAAAAAGTCTTCATCTTAGCTACGTTGGCCATTGATTCAATATATGAACTCCCTAAATTATCGCAGTAAATCTTCAGAAATCATTGGTGCTACAGTATCACTGGTAGCTCCGAATTCTTCTTTCGCCTGAGAGTCGAAGGTCTGCTGCGTCCCTTGTAACCTCGTGACATGGACGTGCCACCGATTGGTGGTGGAATCCAACAAATTTGAGAACAACGCCATTGAAAATCAGCGATTTATTGATTTATGGATTAAAGGTATGGGATTCTGCAGGGTCGGAAAGCGTAGATGACCAGAGCCTATCAAAAGAAATGGTGGTTGAGGCAGCGCAATATGAGCCGTGCAGGCTCATCATCCCCATTTTTGATGTTTAAAAACCACCAATCAAAAGTGCTGTATTTTGTTCGCAAAGATCTAGTTCTTTTCCCAAAGACCGAAACACTCCGGGGGCTCGGCTGAGGGCTTTTTCAGTCGGTTCACTGGATTCGATGGTGCCCTGCTACGAAATATGCTATGTAAAACTGGCTACTGGATGTCCCCATACAAATGAAGAAATAAAACAAGCTAACCAGCCAATATGTTCTCTTCAACGTTCCCATTTTGACCCATAGCTATCAAAACCACACGTTATCACCTGAAGTGACCCCGAAAGTCAACCCGTCAGTCCAGTCAACGCCAGACCTGGATAGAAGAAATTTATGTAGCGTCTGTTCAATAAAATGATAAAATGAAATTTGGATGTTCCAAAATTAAACGTTTTATCATTTCGTTTCACTGAATTTTCATGTTCCAAAATGTGGATGTTCCAAAATGTTCACTGAATTTTCGTTTCGCTAAAATGTGAATTTTCCCAGTGACCCATGGATCGTTTGGTGACTCCAGTCGTGACTTCTGAACGCTCGAGGCACTTCTGCAACGCCTTCTTCGCTATATTTTTCGTAGAGCTGGCGGAGGCAGAAAGGAACTGTATATCTTTCAGCTATTGCAAATATCTCAGATATTTGAAAATACATATTTACATATACATATACAAATTACCTTATATCTAATTTATAATCTGTACTGTGTATATACATGTATATATATACACTGTGTGTATACATGAATATGACTTTGCCCAGAAATACATAGAAATACAGCATACAAAATGATCAATCCTTGGCCTCAGCTTCAAGCCCTGGGTCCAGCCGGTTAGCCAATCTCAACTGGGACTTCCCCCATCAAAACGAGGAATTCACCCAGTTATTTGATGAACATACTGGGAAAATTAGTACAGTATAATGCATTGAACAATTCCGAATAAAGCTGAACAAGTGCATTTAGTTGAAAGAATCAAACATAATCTATAGCAATGACTAATGAATATTAATGATGTATACATTTAGATGTCGCATCGTGAAACCACGGCCAGCCACGCTGCCTTCCATCTTCGCCCTCTTCGCCCTCTTCACCTTCCACTTCGTGGAGGACGCCAAGATCTGTACAAATCCTGGATGGACAGTCACCAGTGCTGCTATGTTTTTCAGGTGAAAAGTAGCTCAATATATCTCAATATCATGAAAAATATCTATACAAACAGTGGATTGCCTACCTTCAACTAGAGTCTAACCGTTAGAGTACTGGAGGGTATCATAGATGAGACACAGGTATTCAAGAACGGGTAAGAATGATCCCGATTTCAACCAGGTAGCACTACGGGGTCCCGTGCAACGCCAAACTGAATGGCCTGGATAGAAACTGAGGTCCACAGCAATGACTTGCCGAAGGTGACACAGGAGGCCACAACTTGTGGCAAAAACATGGCCGGTTTTTTGTGGTTTCAGAATCAACTGACTCTTTTTTTACGGTTATACCATGTTATACCTTGGTGCTGTGATCATACAGTAAATTTAGTTAAAAGCATTGCACCACGGTTGCCGTGCTCACCCCATTTCAGGTGCAAAAAAACATTGATACAAAAATGTAGGCTGCAACCGTATGCCTTGACCAAGTTGTTCGTGAATAGGGCTGCAGTTCTATAAATAGACATTGTAACCATAGGACCATAGGGGTAACTGTATGCCTAACATGGGGGTTAAAATCCAATAGTTATACCGTTATACCCATTAACCTCAACTTCACCCACTGCTGGTCCCAGCTTTTCCGATGATTCCTATGATTCATGACACCCTTCCAAACGTGCTACCCTTCTGCCCAGCGACGAAGATGCACCGTCTGACCTCGGTCATCATCAACATCACAACCAGCACGAGCATCATCATTCGCCCTCGATTCCAAAACAAAGGACCAATGATTCCCATGAGCTGAAATGAAGCTCCGTACCCAAAGATCTTGCTGTCGATGTTCAAGATCAATTCCTCCTGAGCCGGACCATAGCGGCCCCCTGCTGGCAGTTTGTTCGGAAACTGATGGGCTCCCTCCGTGGTTCTTCGTTACATGCCATCGTTGTTGGTGATATCCTCGTGGGTGTCATCCCCTCATTTCATCCCCTCGGTTGTAGCTGGCAAGACCCAGTCTCCTATCAATTCTTCTAGCTCCAAAAGAGCCATTTTGCTGGGTAATACCTCAATCCAGTGCCCCAAAAAATCATCAATTACCAATGGCTCCTGGCGTAACATCCAGTTTTCCAGCTTCTTAATCAGTTCTTCATGCTTCTTGGACAACCTGAGCTCAGCAACTCTCAAAGCCGAAAACCCGAAAAGATGCAAATGTCCCATTTGGGTGGTCATTTTGACATGGGGAGAAGGATTATCCAAGTTTTTTTTTGAGGATCAATCAGGGCCTTTGGGGCTTGTACACCTAAAAAAGCTTGGTGAGTCGTATCTTCCACCACAGCTACTGCCCGAGCAGCAGCATGTCCAAACGTTCATCGAGCGCCTGCCCAGGATGATATATTAGGCTTGTCAAAGAATTGGGATACCTTGAAATGGTATTGCGCTTTGTAGCAACACCCCAAAAAGAAAGAAAAGTAAAATCCTACTCGAAAAGCGGTACTGTAAATTGATGTTCTATCCTCTTCGGGGTCACTGTAATGGGGCAACGATTTTCTATCCACAAGACATGTTGTCCGAAAATTGGGGAGCCCCGAATATGTTGCAATGATCATGGGGAAAGTGATGAGCAACCATCTGATTTTGGTGCCCTATTTTGAAACAAACCCATTTTGGGGGGTTACCTGATTACCATAACCCGCTAATTAAAAGATATTGGGGATCCCCGTCCAACGATGAAGCAGTGAGAAGAGGACATCTACAGTACATGTTGGAATTCCCACTTATCCCAATGTAACATGGTTTCCAACTACCAGCAGCATCAACTCTGTTTTCTTCGCTTAAGTATGGCTCTTAGGGGATCGAGCATTACACGGACGTTTTGTCCCTTGCAGCAGTCTGGCGGTCATCAGACTTGATATGACCATGATACCAGCAACAATCTCCGTGCTCCCAAGTACATAGAGGAGAACTAACCTCCGGTAATTTAACATAGCTATTGAAAATGGCCATTTATAGCTGAATTAGCCGTTAAAAATGATGATTGTCTATAGCTATGTTAGTTTACCAGAGGGTAACCCGCCTGTTTTCGGAATGTACAAATGACACATGACACCTCTAACCTTTTGGGAGTCTAAAAGAGGGGTCGGATCATCGAAAAAAGAACAGCCCAGCCAAAACAAGCGTTTTTCGCTTCGATGTTTCACGTAGTCCTTCGTCATCACTTACCACATTCAGAACGGCATTCATTATATAATATAATTATAGTACACCAGTTCACATCTAGCATTTTAAGAATTTCAAAAGCGCACACCATTTTTAAGAATTTCACTATTTTCACATTACAAAAAAGACCAGTTCAGTAGTTCTTGACCTAGTTCTTGATTATACCCTCTGGTTATGACTAACATAGCCATGGAAAATCGATGGCCCTAATCGAAATAGATGATTTACCTAGCTAAAAAATGGTGATATGTTCCATGGCAAACTGTTAGTCATAACCAGAGGCTATATTTCAAAACATCTGAAAACATCTGGCCCCGTCCGCCGTTCCTGAGACTTCCTCTCCGCATCGACCAGCGCTTCCGTTGGTGGCGATCCGAGGAACTGTACCTGGGGGTTTTTGGCCAAGCCATGGCGTGCCATGATATCCCATGATATCAATGGGACAGACATATCAATGGGATTTCGGTGCTTACAATTTTCATGATTCCATTGTAACCGAGAAATCTCGGGTTTTTCAAGGCGGTTCAACAGAAATCGAGATGTTTTACCTCGCAACTCGCCTTGATCAATACTCAAAACTGATCCCCTGAACTCGGACATTCCAAAAAAACCAATCGGTCGCTACCGGACACTGCGGAAACTGCGGATTTTTTGACACGTCGTGGCAAGAGGTCCAACCAGGCCATCCCATGCCATCCCAACAACAGGAGATTCAAGACCAATATCCGTATCCCCGGTGGCAGGTGTCAGCTAAATCATGAGCTAAGCACCTGATTTCAGATGGAAGTCACAAGTTAACAAGTTTGGGAGGGTAAGGTCTTATCAAAATTGGCCAGTGCAAGAAGCAAACACTATGTGCGATGGCCTTTATTGGGTCCCATGCTTGGGATCTTGCCCTGGATGATCATCCCCCACGTAACTAGGACATGCTCCCCAACGCTGCTGTGTTACAGCTGGTGCTTTCTTCTTTTTCGCCTCGAGCTGAGTCGAGCTGTTCAAGGTTTCAGAGGTCCAGCGATTCCACAGAATGGGTATCCAAAGATGGGATGCTTCAAAGCACAATGGGACCACCATTGCCAGTTGCCAAGCTGTGATTCCCCCTGATTTTCACATGAGCCTCAATCCGATCTCTATTCCCGTCCTTTGTTCGTTGAGATCCCTTTTGCTTGAAGCTCAAATTATATGAATGTATACTGCGTGTGTGTTTTGCCAGCCAAAACGCCTCATTTCCTGTGTTTCTTATCCATCCCAAGATTGGCAAAACACCTGGAACAGCTGGGTTTGTCAATGTGGTACCCCTCCAACGGATGATCACCATGTTCCTCATTCAATGGCCAGTGGAGGATATAGCCCATCAAACACACCCAAAAATCATGGTTGGAATAACTTTTTACCCATCGAATCCGGTGTATGATGATATGAACTGCAGTATAAACCTACTTTTGAATGGTAACATAGCAGCGTTGTTCTTGCATATATGTAGATGTCGATGTATATGTTTATGTATCTGTATCTGTATCTGTATATGCATATGTATATGTATATGTATATGTATATGTATATGTATGTCTATATATATATGAATATGTATATGTATACATATGTATATCTATATCTATATCTATATCTATATCTATATCTACGTATATGTATATATCTATGTATATGTATATGTATATGTATATCTATATCTATATCTATATCTATGTATATGTATATATCTATGTATATATCTATATCTATGTATATGTATATATATATCTATATCATATCTCTATTCAGATGTTTTGAATACTACCCATTTATTCTGAAAGATCTGAAGCACCTGACATCTTTCGCTGCCTTGCCTTCTTCAGCTTTCTCTTTGGCTCCGCATGGTGCTGCGTGTCGAGGCCGTCGGGGCCGTCGAGGCCGGACGTGGCGTCGGACTCGATTCCGGCCACGGCTGGCTGTGGCACACCACCTGGAGTTTGACAGGTTCAATGGCTGGCGTAAGAATGCTCTGCTTGGAAGTCTACTTGGCTCCTCTGGCTCCTCTGGCTCCTTTCCAGTTGGTTTTTAGCCAAGGATTTCAAATCCTCAACAGCTGATAACTCAATTCACAGCCCTCCCCCTGAAAACCTCCTGGCCCGGGCCGCCGGGCCGGGCAACATTCCTATGACCGTCTCCATCCAGCTGCGAGTCCCCGGCTTCGCTGGAGACCGGTAGCACGACGAGGCGCCAGATCAAATGTGTCGTGTTGTCATGTCGTGTTGTCATGTCCTGATAGGTGCCATGATTGCCTGCGGTTCGCGCAGCATGAAAGGCGTGGAACTTGGGACTGCATCTGTTGAAAGCACGGCTAAGCATGGCGAAACTTGAGCACCAATGCCAACCATCGGCTGAGCTAGGATAACGTTGTCCGAACTGCCAACTTCGAAACCATTCGAAAGCCGAACGACCCGAACCTGGTGAACCCTGAGGCGTCTCTGCAGAACCTCAATGGCCTGGCACCGTGAGACTCCCGTGGGACACTTCGCAAGGGGCATTTCGGGCATTTCGCAACGAGGCACCAAAATGGCGCAACTTTCGAAAGGGAGTTTCATCTGATCTAGCAGGGTGACTTTTTCGATGCGAGTCTCCAGGATTTGCGGGTTGTATTTGGAATATCATGAGTCGATGCAACTTCACAATTGTTGCAAGACTACAGTGCATGATTCGTAGTTTTAAAGGTGTTCTGTATATTTTTTATGGATATGTATGGAGATATGTCCTGCGCGCGGCACATATCTAAGAACTCCTTCCAAGCGTCCCCGCCAGTTGAGGATTCAGGTACTCTTGAGCTGCCAGCAATGCATCCATAATCCAATGCCTACCGGGATGTGATCAACTCAATACAGGATGGGGCCTCCCAGTGATGTGAACGTTGGTTTAGATTTACCCCATGAATACTAGTTCGTTATCTAGTTCGTTATATCTACCATAAACCAGAGTTAATTCAGCCACAAACAAAAACCAACTTAGCTATCTTGGGGGCCCCATCCTGTATGGAAAATAAATAAGCTTCGGTGGTATCCCCGGCAGCCGCAAGGTTGTATTTTTACAAATCTTTCTGAAGCGTGCTGCGAAGCCAAGCGCTGGAAACACCTCAGCTGGGTTTCCGTGAAACCTGACCTGGCTCTGCACCAAAGCCTCCCAGACCTTCTCCGGAACCTTCTCCGGAACCCTGTTGAACCTGACCTGGCTCTGCACCGAAGCCTCCAGACCTTCTCCGGAACCTTCTCCGGAATCTTCTCCGGAACCTTCTCCCTGTTGAACCTGACCTGGTTCTGCACCAAAGCCTCCCCAACCTCCGGAACCTTCTCCGGAACCTTCTCATCCTTCTCCGGAACCTTCTCCGGAACCCTGTTGAACCTGACTTGGCTTTGCACCAAGGCTTCCGAACCTTCTCCGGAACCTTCTCCAGAAACTTCTCCGGAACCCTGTTGAACGTGACCTGGCTCTGCACCAAAACCTCCCAGACCTTCTCCGGAACCTTTTCCGGAACCTCGTTGAACCTAACCCGGCGCCTGCGCCAGTGCACACCGGAGCTATTCTGGGCTGAAGACCCCATTAGCTTACGCTGTTGGGGAAGTAATTCCAATTTTCATTGTACCAGAAATGGTTTTGGCCGTCCTCAAGTGGAGCTTCATGACGTAAGCCCCAGAACTTGGGGTCTTTGAAGGAAGCATCGTACCGCAAGCCATTTGGACGCAAAATCAGGAACAAACCCGCGTGGGGGAGATGTTGTATAACTCACTTCTCAAAGACCTGACGGGGAGATGTTGACTTTTCTCCATGTCATTCCAGGGAACATTCATCACAATGCCAGTTCACAGGATTTGCTGTGGGGGTGAAACCACCACTTAGCCACCACCCGTCCAGAGATTTTTGTTACTGGAGTAGCATCCAGGCTTGCTCACCTCTGTGATACCCCATTTTTTGTTTGCAAAAATTAGTATACAAGACCAGAAAAACCCTCAGAATCAATGCTTTCCAAAATCTAGTTTCCCCCATGGTTTTATATGTATCACATATTGATTCATGATCTGAATATCAACCCCGGACTGAAAAAACCTGACTATGGATTGGTATAAATTGCTCTTCAAATTGGATCCCCTCCATCAATAAACTGGGGGGCGGCAAATTTTGGGTTAACATTATCCCCATTGTATCCTCAGTATATCCCCATGATATCCATATTATGTCCCATTACAATATCCCGCTTGCTTGAAATGTTTATAACCATTTCTATTATATCACTATATCCATCATACCCCCATTATACCCAACCTATATCACTAGATCAATAAATATACATACATACATACATACATACATACATCCATGCATTGCATTGCATTGCATTGCATTGCACTGCATTACATTACACAACACAACACAACACAACACAACACAACATAGATACATAGATACATAGATACACAGATACATAGATACATAGATACATAGATAGATAGATAGATAGATACATACATACATACATAGACACATAGATAGATAGATAGATAGATAGACAGATAGATAGATACATACATACATATATACATACATACATACATACATACCTACCTACATACATACATACATTACATTACATTACATTACATCACATCACATCACATCACATCACATCACATCACATCACATCACATTACATCACATTACATTACATCACATACCATTACATCACATACCATTACATCACATACCATTACATCACATACCATTACATCACATACCATTACATCACATACATTACATCACATACATTACATCCATACATTACATCACATACATTACATACATACATTACATACATACATTACATACATACATTACATACATACATTACATACATACATTACATACATACATTACATACATACATTACATACATACATTACATACATA
>Ga0126342_10010780_pt1 | contig 16368 bp, 11 predicted proteins | sample Cyp1metagenome_FD_92528 | JGI IMG/M metagenome (GOLD analysis project Ga0126342, IMG submission 92528) | Coral microbial communities from Lord Howe Island, Old Settlement Bay, Australia - Cyphastrea 1 metagenome | ecosystem: Host-associated > Invertebrates > Cnidaria > Coral ... | reverse complement strand
GAGGGCCGGTGTGCCATGGTGATTTGCACATGGCGTAAGTTCTTGGGGTCGTGGGGTAAGCGGTGTGCCATGCGGTGGGGTAAGTTCATAGATTTTGGGGCAAGTTACCCCCCGGACTCGTAGCACTTTGTGAAGCTCAAGGCAATGGGAAAATCGGTCCCAGGCCATTTTGACGCCCTGATGCACTGACATTTTGATAGTGTTGGATCTTGAACACCTTCTTTCATTAAACCCTGGGCCATCCCTCTGTTGCTTGGCTTCCCTTGGTTCTGCAGAGAAAGCAGTTGCATCATGTTGTGCCTCATTCCATCCCTGCAACCCTTAGATCCCCCTCCAGACGCTCAATGGCGCTCGCAAAAAAAATCAATCTGCGTCTGCATCTAGAAGTCCATCCCGTTTCGTCGAGACTAGATAACTCGCTGATTGGGTCCTCAGGAATTTCCCCCGTGAGATTTTGTGGGCTCAATCAGACTGCACTTGAGCAGCAACGCCTCTTTTTGATGCTTGTTTATTGGAGCTTATATTCCATGAAAGGGCATTCATCCATATTGATAATAGAGACATCATGGTCCTACCAAGTGAAGCAGGATTTTGACACCCAAATTGTCCATTGCCAACTCGTCACAAGCGGTGTTGGAGCTGAAACAGCCATCGACATGTCGGTGGACTTGTTGCTGCCCAGCTGGCATCGGGCGTTTCTTTTGACCTTGACCTTTGTCCGCGGGGATGATAAGGCCCCATTTTGTAGCTGGTTCATGGTTTCAGATGTTAAATTATATTATTATATAATATATTGTACTATACTACATTATATTAAATTATTATATTAGATTAAATTATATTGTATTTTATTATTTGTTTCCTTGCTTGGAACTTGTGGAGAGCAAGTAATGTGTTGTCGATATAGTTGCCAAAATGGCTTTGCCATTTTGGCTCAAGTCTTCCCCCTGCTTTGAAGTGTATCGAAAAATCTTTGCATTCTTCGCTTTGATAATGGCTGCTTCGAGCCCTATGGCAAGTGAGCCTGCGACCTTGGATTCGATTTCACTGGTGGATATGGCTTCATCCACAGGGGAAGATTACCCTACTCACTGATTTGCCCAGTGACGAGCCTACCCTGGATGACGTTGACATGAATGTCACCAAGGCGGACCTGGATGCTCAGCTGATGGAGCTCCAGAAGGTGATGGAGAACATGGGGCTGGAAAAGAAACCGGCATCTGGTGCGGAAGCCAAGGGCTCCGAACCACTTGCAGGTTTTGTATCAGCCTCCAAGCCAGAGCCCGAGGACACGATCAAGTCCGTGGAGAGTGAACTCCTCGATTTGAACATGAACAAGGAGACCGGCACTTTCACAATTGAGGGATGTGAGGCGGTCATCACACCGCTGCCTGAGCAGGCGGCTAGATTTGCCAGGGTCCTCACTCATGGGGAACTACGCTCCTTGCTCTCAGCGTTCAAGGAATCATCCTGGACACCCCCTTTGGTGGCAAAGATCCTCAAGGTCTACGTGATCGCGAAGCGCTCCGCTGCTCACTTGGAGATGCTGAAGGCGAAGCACGCGTCGCAACGTGGTGGCTCCATGGAGAATCTGACTGAGAAGGACCCGGGGGCCCAGCCATCCTTGGTTTGTTCTAATTGCAACGCACCTTGGGGCTCCTTTGCGACATGTATGCTTTGCAAGCGCACCTCACCCATTGACATGTCTACTACCCCCTTGTCCGTCATTGAGGTGGATGGACAAACGTGGCAGCTGAGGTTTAGTGACTCTGGTCCGACCTGGGTCTTGTCTGGTGCTAAGGCGACTAAGGAAGCCGGATACATCGAGGTTGGAGATCTTGGACGCCTGCCGCCGGCAGTAGCCTCTGGCGCTGACCCAGGGCTGGTAAGTTTCTCTGAGCAGGTGGCGGAGTCCCAACGTGTCACACTGCGGCAGCCGATCGAGACCTTCGGCAAGGATGACATTTTTCATCCCAAAGGTGAACGGCCTCCTGCGTTGGAGGAGCAGGATGAGACGCAATCTGCGGTCATCTTCCACCCAAAGGCTATCCAGGTGGTCAAGTTCAAGGCGAACCTCCTGTCGACTGAGGCAGCAGACATGGAGGCGGTGACCCAAGAGAGAAAGCGTCAGAAGCTGGAAGAGCAGCATGCCAGAGAGAGCCAGGCAGCAGGGCTTCGGAAGTTGGACCTGCAACAATTCCGGGCCTTCCTCAAGAGAAAGCATGAAGAGAGCGGCGTCACCACCTCCTACGAGGCGATTCTTGCTGCGCAGACCACTCAGGACCAGGCTGCGCAGACAGGAAAGCTCTCCTCAACCCCCTCCCGGTATCTCCCGGTGAACTCCTTCACGCTCTGGCCGGAGGACTTGCAGCGTGCATGGGAAGGGAATCTTTTTGCCCCCTCACAGGGCCCGGAAGGCCCAGAGCAGTTCGACTTCAACGGCTTGAAGACGACCTACCTCGCGATGAAAGACTTTCTCAAAGACAACAAATGTCCCATTTCGGGCCGTCGCCTTTTGCAAGAGTTTCCAACTACCCAGTTGGACATCTACACATACGCAGAAGGGACTGAAATGATTCCTGCTGGAAGATTGGCCCGCCTCCTTCCTGAGGAAAGCGCGGAGAGGAAATTTGCAGTGCTGGTCTCCATCCTCAGCTACCACATGGGAGAGGTCCGGGCCTGGGGTGGCGTCTGGGTACAGAGAACGTGTCCTCTCAATGCCCCGCCAGAACTCCTCTCCTTGGAGACCCGCACTGGACCTTTGGGGAACACCTCCTACGTACCGCAGACCTACACGGGTGAACGAAGGGAAGCGCCCTGGGCTTCGGGAGAAGCTGGTAGCCTATGGCACTGACCAAATTTGTCCGGAGGGTCCAGTCGTGGGACCTCCCCTCAATGATCACCATCCTGGGGCACACCTGGACCTTCAAGGAGATCTACCAGATTTGGTCATTGACGCCCCTGCTCATCAAGCCCTCACCCCGTGGCTCTGGGGAAGGCATCAAGCAGAAGAAGACGGCCGAGTTGGCAGCGCACAAGTCCAAGACGGCCGAGATCAAGTCCTTCCTTGCGAGCGTGGGCCTTAGATACCCCAAGACCCAGGCAGAGGTGAAGCTGCTGTACAAGGAGTTGGGTACGGGACCGATGGATTTTCCGATGCAGCTTTTGCAGTTCCAACAAATCAAATTATTGATTAATTCCGGCACCATATGAGATAAAATAGAAGGGCAGTTAATACGTGTGTATCCGTATATAACCCCAGCCGTATAATTATGGTCAAACTGAGGCAACACAAATTTTCTTGAGGGAGACGCGTACCCTTGAGCTGGAGGGAGATTGGGAAAAGTAACTTTCGAATTGTATTTTATTATATTATATGTTTTATTCTTTTATATTTTATTATCTCATATAATTTGTTATATTATATTTTATTACCTTTTACTATTTTCTACATTTTTTAAAATTTTATTACAGCATACTATATTATATCAAAATATAGTATAGTATAATATAGCATAGTATTGTATTGTATTACCCTATGTTATGTTATTTTAGATTTTGTTATTTTATTTTGTATTATATTATCTAATGCTACATTTTCTTTTATCATGTTATATTATATCAAAATATTGTATTATATTATGTTATATTATATTGTATTTGATTCTGTTGTATTCTTTTCATACCTTGTACCCTGAGATTATGCTCACACTGACTATACAACTTTTTGTTTGGGATGCGCTGAAACTGCCAACCAGGTAGTCATTCACTTCCGTGGCAGCGCTGCTCGCAGTACTTACCTGCCGAAGAGATGGCTCTGGCAAACTTCCTGGCGGATCTTGACAGGATCAGCATGCCATCGGCTTCTGCTTTCCAGGGCAAAGGTATCGTCATGAGCGGTGGTGCCAAACACGTTTTGCAAGCCTTAGCCAATTTGGATGTCTTGCGATCTCACAGATCATATTTACCCGTGGAGTTTTGGCATGCCTTTGAATTGGAAGATGCTCATTGTGAGGCCTTGGCAGCCAGCGGTGCAGTGTGTCGTCAATTGCAAGTGCCAGGAGTCTATAAAGGCTGGTCTACGGTACTTCCGGCTGTGATGAGCTCGAGCTTTCAGCATGTGTTGTGGATGGATACAGACGTCACTCCACTTATGGCGCCAGATATACTTTTTGAGACCGAAGCATATAAGCAGAATGGTGCTCTCTTCTGGCCTGATCACTGGAGTCAGGACTGCTATCCTTTTGGTGAATCCTCTTGGCCGAATCACGTGGCCCTGCAGTTGCTGCAGCTGAAACACAACAAATCTGACCTGCGCTTCAGCCACGAGCAGGAGACCGGCACCTTCTTGATTGACAAGCAGAATCATTGGCGCGCCATTTGCTTAGCCAACTACCTGGCCAGCCGATACTTCTTCACTCGGGTGCTGTATGGTCCCAAGGACACCTTCAGGTTGGCCTTTCTGAAGTTGAATGTCTCCACATGGGTCAGCACAGTGCGGCCTGGCCTGGCAGGGACCTTCCAAGAAAGCACAGGGATGTTCCACCCTTTTTCCATGGTGCAATTCTGGCCTTGTGAGGAGGACCTGGGAGATGGCAGAGCAATGGCAATGGGGCGCCACATTCCAGTGTACATCCACCAGAAACTGGGCGCAGAAGAGGGGGTTCCATTCATAGTTTTTGATGTTCAGCCCAAAAAACATGGGATGGTAATCCCCATCAACATCTTTTTGGATGGAATGAAAGAACAGAAAACACGAAGGAAAAAACTTCCTGGTTTGGCGTGGAAGGACTTTGTCACTTTCCAGCAACCCATGGGACAATGCATACACTACCAGCTGCAGCCGCTGGATCTCACGAGCGGGGATCCAGAATTATGGAATCTGGCAGACACATATCCAATGTTGGCGAAGACTGTGTTTGATGCCGAAGCTTTGTGGGAAAATTCCTTTGCTGACAACCTCGAAAGGCTGCAGAATCATCCAGGTTTATCTAACAAAGGCAAAGACCGATTGACCTTCACGACGAATCCGTTCCGAAGCAAGCAGTGGGACACAATGCCGCACAGTTGCCGCTGTGATTTTGGTAACAACATGTGGCTCCATCTCCTAACTTTTCTGACGCCTGGGCAGGTGGAGGGAGGAATGACCTTCAACTCAAACCTTTGCAAAGTGATGTTACATCCAGGATTCGATCCTGGCTCCTGTCCGGTGGGCTTTGCCACTCTGGCCGTGCTCTGCTCCCGAATTCCGGGCACTTTAGATGAACGGGCGAAGGCTCAGGAGGTGGCCACAGCTCTGCTGCCACGCTTGGGGAAGTGTTTGAACACGACTTTTTGGCCCGTCAAACTGCAGCACCTAAAGAGCTTGGCTGCCCCGAACGGCCGTGTAGTGCCCAGCTTGGCTTTCGACCCTGAAGTGGTGAAGAGATTAGCTCAGCCCCTGCAACGGTGTTTGCCCTTGAAAGTGCCGGAATGCTGGCATCCAATGAATGCATGGTCCCGTGGAATGGGGGTGATGAAAGATACTAGCCTTGGGGTCAAGAATTCCTGCGTCCTGTGCTGTGGCACTGGAGACACTGGAGACCCTTCTGATTGTTTCGATGAATTCTATAGTGAAGAGGTCTGTTGCAACAAGCTGGATGTGCAGTGATTGTGCTGGTACCCAAAGAGGTAGCCTGAGAATTCCTGTGGCCAACAGGCCTGTGGACCAAGGCCATGAGAATCTGAGAACCTGAGTGGCTTCAGAAACGAGATTTCCAGTTTTCATCTGCAAATGCCTCATCTGAGTGAACATTCTGTTGCCTACCCAAAACAGCAATTATATAAATAGCAGTCTAATCTTAATGACAATCAGTTGGACAAAGGATTAGAATTCATTGGTTTTGGGGAACCTCACCAGCATCCTGTCCGTTTTTTGTGTGCAAACTGGTGGATTTTTCCAAGGTACTGGTTCAGTCGATAAGGTCTCAGCTATTTTGGCTGAGAAGGAGCAGGCGAGGATAGCAAATAGCCCAACTCAGTCGCATTTCATCCTTTATTTCAGGAGTGCAAACCAGTGAGGTATGGAAGTAATTGCAGGTCCAAGTTATATATACATATATATATACATATATATATACATATATATATACATATATATATATGCATATATATATGTATATATATATACATATGTATTTTTTTTCCTTCTGGCACATCGAAGCAATCTCTGCTGCGGCCATGCTTAAATTCTTCACTGCGCCCCAAAGCCCCTGCGAAATCTCAATATACTCGAATTCCGGCCATTCCAGCAAGTACCTCATCAGAGGCAATCGCCATATGCTGGCCTTGGCTAAGTCGGTCGGCGGTGCTGGATGTTCGAGTCCTCCAATGCCGCCCGTCATGGCCAGCGTGATGAGGAGCTCTAAAGTGAAAAGCAGCAGCAAATTCCCAACATCCAGTTGTCGAACCTCCTTCAAAGCTAGAGCGATGTGCCCCCATAGATGGTCCAGGTCGCGGACGGCGCGTGGCCCACGGTTTTTGCAGAAACCCTCAGGAAGAGCTTGGCCTCTGGCCTGTGACCAAGTCTCACAGGGGGGGCCTGCCATGGCCCCCACAACCTGCCTCTGCCTCACCGCATTCATCCAAAAGGCCCGCACCTCTGGTTTCGAAACATCCCCCCAATGGGGGTCCACCATCAAATCCACAGAAATGGTGAAGATGACCATGTCAGGGTACGCCGCCTGCGCCTCCTCGATGAAGTGCTGTAGGTCGCCCACCCTGCGACGACCCGAAAATGCATGGATGAAGAATTGCTCGCGGGCCATCGGGCGAGGAACACGCCAAAAAGGTTCACGATCGCCGGCTGTAGCTGCAGCTGCCGCGCAGTCGTATTCAATCTCTTCCAAAGAGGGGCGGGTGCTCTCCTCTGTCCGGCCCGTCTCCTCCTGGAGGAAAGGCCACGCGTGCGCATGTTGAAGAGCATGAAGTAGCCGCTTGATGTCATACTCCCCAATGTCCAAGGCCAGGATGTCCTCCTCGGTCAGGATGTCCAGCATGTAGGCCAGCGTAGCTCGCCATGTCGTCCACGTCGTGATCCGATCATCAGTGGCACTGCGCACCAGGTTCTCCACGTCAGCATCTCCTTCCGCCTCCAAAATCTTCAGGTAAATTGTCTCCGCCATTTGAAGGTCATGAACAGGCAATGGCACTGCCGGTTGATCTTCTGGTCGTGGTCCTTCAGCTTGAAGAGGAGGAAGAATACCATCATGTGCTTGACAAAGGGATCGATCTGATGTCGAACCTGAGCCCCCTGTAGGAGCAAACCGAGAACGTCGGCCCCATAACTTCTCTCTGCACAACGTAGAATGCCTGAGGTGAGCATGCAATTTGCTGAACGTGTGGTACTCCTTCATGCAGTACCCGCAGCAAGTTGTCTCAAATAACATCCTCAAGCGCGACGGAATTCCATGTACTTTGAAAAGATGAGCACCAAGCCCTCCCTTGCTCTTGAAAGTGCAGCGGCACTTCATGCATGCATGGATTTCCATATCCTCAGTGCTATGCCCTCTGGGTTGATGTTGCTCTTTACCAAAGAACTCTGGTTGGATCTGTTGAAAAACGGCCGCAAACCTTTGGTGAAAACTTTCAACTCTATGTCGACGACGGCGCTGTAGAATTGCGTGTTCTCCTCCACGTCGTATCAGTCTCTTCCAATACGAATGATCATGCTATTGGGCAAAGTCCGGGCCTATACATGCTCCTTCTTCCGTGACAACCATGTCTAGAGCTTGCCTTCGGAAATCACCATCGATCAACAGTGAGGCGTCCACTTCATGTTCATGGAGCGCCGAAACAAATCCGTTGGCAAGACCAGCGCATAGGGCTGGAGGGTACTCCTTCAGTGCCCCTGTGGCCCAATCCCCCTCAGCTGTGAGACCTATACTAATGCCCTTTGGCATATCGCCCGTCAGTTGCCAGCTGCGTAGAGCGGGGATCATCTGGTGGAGATTCAAAAGCAGGAGCCCCGTCGGCTTGCGGGGTCTGGCAGTGTAGAAGCCCCTCTCAGTTGTTGCCAGAGCCAGTTGAGGTCATCAGCCAGCAGCGTAGTCCACTGAACATCGCTGTTGATCAAGCCCCAGGGTACTCGTTCTCCACAACGATAAAGTGTGCCCAAGTATCTGAGGCGAGACAATCGAAGCAATTCCGTCGGGCTGTTCAGCCCCGTCGCAACCAAGATGTCGTCGTCAGAAAGATGTGCGTCATGCTTGACACGGAGAAGTCTGCGAAACAGCCTCAAGAGCGCATTGTCAACGTAAGTCTTGGTTCCTTGCTCTGCAAGAGTCCATGACTCAGTACCATAGCAAAATCTGCTCCACACTAGCGTCTTGAAGAGTTCGACTCTGCGAGAGATCGAAAGAGCAGGGTTTTGGAGGAGATGTCTGCGCTGCTGCGAAAACGTCTGCTGTGCAATTCCTACTCTACGTCGGGCTTCTCGTCGACTATCCGTCTTGTGGTGCAAGATACAGCCTAAATGTGTATAGTGCTGTACCACTCGTACTTGTTTGATGCCCATCTCGCTCACAATCTTGAGCTTCCTGTCCGAATGGGGCCCAAAGTACTTGATCTTCTGCTGACGCGACCCACGACCTTGAAAGATCAAAAGGGCTTCCGTTTTCCCCGGACCCAGGTTTGGAGTGAGGCCGTGTGATTCGCATAGTGCCAAAAGGCTGCCCGCTGCTTGGTGAATCTTGTGCTCCAGGACGATGCCATCTGGATCAGATAGGCAAATACACGTGTCGTCCATCCACGTCGGACCCAAAAATGCCCTCTGTGGAACCTCTGCCGCTGTGAGATCTCCTCCAAGACGTAGGCCAGGTTCAACTGGAATTTGTGCCTCAAAGTGTTGGGCCTCCAGTGCAGCTTGGAAGTTGTGAAGGATGCGGCTCCACAGATACGAAAAGATGACGTCGGCAAAGCAGTCACCCGGGCGTGACCCTAGTGCCGTACGGCACACGTCACCTTGCCCTCTGACTTTGAAGAAAGTATCGACATGCAGGGCTTTGATGGTGTTCTGCATGTGATGTGGTAGCCCAGCTGCCTCAATGGCCGCCGGCTCCGCAAGGTGGGCATATAGGTCTTTCATCAGGTCTTCGGACAAACCCATGCGGCGTCCAACATGTAGGATCAGCTCATCGTCGGCTGGTTCACCTGTTACCAAAGACCTCAGGATCCTGTAGAATGCTTCCGTCAGGTCAATGAAAAGCATCGCCACGTTATGCCCTTGACGTCGACGTGCTCGTACAAAGGCTCTGCCAAGATGAACCCCAAGGGTCACCGGGACTCTGGGGCGACCTCCCAGTTGTTCTGTCTGAAGAAAGCGCTCAAACAGGATCGTCTGTTTCTGCCTGATGCTACGATGAAGGCTCTTCCCGATGAAGCTTGACACCAATATACTGCGGTAAGCTTCACAGCAGTCTTTGGGTCCTTTTGATTTCCAGATAGGGTGTAAAACCCCACCCTTGTGGGCCAGATCCTCTTGCCCGTGTACGGTGAGCTTGAGAAGTTGTCCATATGTCTGTCGCGCCATCATCGGTGGATGCCCTCGACAAAACGCAGGATGTAGTTTGTCGGGACCAGTTGCCTTTGTAGGGTTGATCCTACGAAAGGCCGCTTCCAGATCGAGGAGACGTGGCAGTTCAGCTGCATCAATCTTGAAGGAACTCTGGCGCAGAGTGCTCAGGTTCTGGATCCATAAGCTTCTTTGCTCCTGGTGGTCCATCCGGACTCCGCCTTCCATTTGCCTGAAAAATTCCAGCCAAACCTCTACCGCCTCATTTGGAAGACTGCATGGCTCTCCCTGTGCATTTCTCACATGCGGTAGAGTGGTCACCTTCAGCTTCCGTAGATTTGAAGGACCTAAAATGGGTCTGAGGGCATGCAAGATCTGGCTGGTAGACGCATTTGCATCCATATTCTCAAAGGTCGCCTGGATGACCTTCTGCCTGGCACGACATAGTTGATTGCGTAGTGTAAGGGCAATTCTGCGGTACTCTGCAACAAGACGCAGGTTGGAGATCCAGAGGAAATCATGATACTGCTGAAACCGATCAACTCCATGTTGTGCTCGTAGATCTCCTTTCCAGAGCCTGAAAATCACCCCCAAGCTCTCCTCTCTTTGTCTGCCAGCAAGCGCTCGAAGTCTTTTCTTCAATTGAAGCTTTTGTTCACGTAGATTCCAGGCTTCTGACGTGATGTGCTTCTTTTTGGGTTTTGTTTTCTGGACAGGGCAAGTCTTGCGCAAATGTCCAAGAAGAGTGGTATTGAAATCATGTACGTGATCTTCGATGTTGGTGTCCCAAGGCTTTGGGGTGTATGCCGCAAGGATCTCCTTCACTTTTTCTGACGTGATGAGCGTGTGATCAAACCCAAGCCCATCAGTCGTTGAGAGCTGACCCTGCGGTACCCAGGTTTCCCATGCTGTCTCTACAGCCGTGGCTTCATGATCCCACGTGCTTGTATACAGAGATCAAACTCCGGCACTACCCTAGACAGGGTACAAGCTGCTGCAAAGTGTGAGGACAGGAGCACGTAGTCAATGCAGTAGCGGTGAATGCCGCTGGGATCTGTCCATGTGGCACGTTCCCCCTGATGAGCCTGTGTCGTACTTGGCATGAAAAGGTCATGTTCTGTCGCAAATCGTCGCAGGAAAGATGTACTTGATGACGAGGGCAAGCCGTGCACAAAGACTGTCTCTCCATCATAGTCGCCTGGAGCCGCATTAGCATCCATCATGACAATCAGCGGCTCATGATGCTTGCGTTTGTGCACAACGTCAATAAGATGTTGCCACCATGCTTCGCGTTCTCGCAGTGGAAGACCACTTTGCGGCGCATACGCAACAAGGAGCCATCCATTCCAATAAGGAGTGTCAACATGAACAAGCAAGGTCCTCGCATCTTTGAAGACGATCTGAAAGTCAGTTCTGGTAAAATACTGTGGCTTGCCGTTGATATAGCCGTATGGCTGTTGGAGATGAACCCAAAGTTCGACTCCTTGTTGGTGGTTGTGTTGTCCAGCGCTAAGGCGATACACATTGTCCACACAAGAGCAAAATTCATCAGTCTTGGACTCCTGAATGCCAAGAAAGTTGAAACCCAGCTCGATGAATTGTTGTCGCAGAAAGTCCAACTTGCCTCCGTGCCCTTGTGGTGGAGCTGAAAGTGATTGGACATTGGCTGTGCAAGCGCTGAGAGTAAACTTCATACATGTCCAATGTGGCTGAACTTCCTCTGATATCTTTGCGTCTGCAAACCCAGGGCCTTCTGGTGATGGAAGACTCGGTGCAGGAGCATGTAGTCCAGAACCGCAAAAGGCAGGGAGATCAGGATGAGAACGCAAAACAAGCCAAAGGTGAGCAATCGCCTTGCGCCACCGGTCCATGTTGAGCGTCGGTCTGCGACAGTAGAAGCTGCGCTGCCTCTCTCTTTTCGCAAGCCAGTCACATAACTCATTCCAAACTTCACCTGAGTGACCAGGCACATGGGCGTAAAGTACTCCATGAGGTCCTAACGCCGCTTCAATCGCTTGGAAGGAACTTCTAAGGAAGACAAAACTTTCATCCAAACAGGCGGTGCCCGTGGTGCCTTCTGCCTGCCCAAGAGCTACCCGTGAATCTGACCGAAAGCATGTTGGGATAGCCCAGTTTTGACTGAGCCGCCAAAGTGATGCCCAGGTCAACGCTTCCTTCTCCGCGATGTCGGCTCCTATCCTTTGCGCACCCAAGCAGTTGTTGTGCTGCGAGTCGTAAAGCACAGGTTGTGCGTTCCATCCAAGAAGACAAAGCCCTGGAGGATCATATCGTTCACCTATGACAACGTAAGCCCAGGTATCACCTGTGCCTTCCTCCTCAGCTCGTAGCGGTGCAACATGTTTGGAGGAGCCTAACGATGAGCCGTCCGCATAGATCAGTAGACGATCCAGATCTTCCAGACGCAACCCAGAATCACATGCACTGATGGCCTTCTGTATCTCGTCTGGTAAGTCAAGACCCTCGAGGTCCGGCTGCAGAACTCCTTGATGAGATTGGAAAAGCTCTTGCAGATCATCCAGCGTAATGCCGATGTCCAAGAGCTGCATACTCTCAAAGGGGGTCTGCGCTTGAAAGTATGGTTGCATCTTCTCAATGCAGACTTGTGGTGCCGGCCACTCCGAAACCCTTGGTGTCTTGATCTTGGGCGACATCGTGTTCACTTTCTGATCTTTGAATTGGATCTTGTAAATGTGCTCATGGACTTCTTCCTTGTGCACAATAACAGCACGCCAAAACCCCAACTTGTAGAGGGTGCTCATGATCTCTTGTGAAGTCATGCGGCTTCTGGCTGTGTGCACAAGAATGTCAACCTCATCCTCCAGATCTAAATTCACGAAAACGTAGTCGAATTTGTCATCAGCGGGTTGCTCACATGACAGGCAAACAACTTGGTCCCTCTCACGGCACAATACCGTCCGGGCTTGTAGGCCCCAGGAAGCCAACTCTTGTGTCACGTCAGAGTTTTGCGCTGTTGATGGCAACATGAGAAAATCTGGATGTGGTTGAACTGGAGCAAGCCACCGAAGCTGCACTGCAATTTGTGTAGGAACTTCTAAAGGAAGTTCATCTTCAAGCATGTCAAAAAGGTGAAGACGCTGATGTTTTGTCTGGGTTTGCATCAGCATGGGTGCATGAGAGCTGGATGCCGCACTACTCGCTGCCGCTCTTCTCACGATGTCACGTAGGTGGTTCTGAATGACAATGAAGCTGAGGCCATGTCGATTAGGATACTCTTGTACATGATCCAACTCATAGTCTCCATGCCATACTGCGCAGTCTACAAGGCTACTCACCATGCTGCGATCATTGATGCCTAGAACATCATAGAAGTCCACCTTGCGCACCGGGAAAGGAACCGTAGTGACAAAGTTGGTCATGGGTCGCGCTGCGTTCTCAGGATCCACATGTGTGATGTGAGTGCTACGTCGGCCAGCATGTGGATGTTGAACTAAAAGAACATGTTGGACACCATCATTGTCGTCCCAATCACGTGAACGAGGACGCGGAAAAATGACATAGAAATCAATGAGGCTGTCTGGATCCACTCTGTCATCCCATACTTCTGCCATCGTCTCCAACCATCGCCAGGGGTCAGCCAGCAATCGCACTGGTCTGGAGCTCTCGCAAGTGGGAAAACGATCATGGTCAGAGAACCACGTCTGAACGTAGAGGACCCTGCCTTCCTCTTCCAGTTCAACCGCAGCAAAATGCGCCCAAATGGGTTGTAGCTCTTGAAGACATGTGACCTCATTGCCAAACCTGAGTCCAATACCTGCGGCAGCAGGTGGATCTTGGTGTGAAGCTGTGAAGACTTCAGCCTCAATTCTGTCTTCTTCCGCAATCTTGCTTTCTGTGGTAAGTCCTTCGCATACAGGCTGTCTGCCCAAAAAGAGAGGCCAAGGGTCAAGCGCTGGTCTGCTGAGGCCAGTGATCTGCATCAGTGTCATAGCATCTCTGTCATAGTCCAAGTCTTCCGCTCTTGGGATGTAGTTGAACGTGTCGATGACTGGCATATCTGAAACGTCCAAACCTTCAGGATGCGCCTCCATGATGACTGGGATGTTGCTCGCCCTGTACCCTCTGCGAAAACACTGAGCCACATCTCGTGTATACTGCTTCCGGAGTTCTCCTCGGCCCGGTGGGACTGCTACCTGCAAATAGTCACCATGGCGTAGGTCAATGAGAGCCCTGGCCTGCGACTTGACAGGTCTGCGGTTGTGCCAGACCAAACAGGCCTGTCGAACGTACTTGCAATATGGCTGCAACCCTAGAACAGCAAGGAGAGCTTTCCTGGAAATGGTTCTAGGTAGAAGCTTAACTCTTCGCACAGTTTCTGCTTCCAGCGAAGGCAAGGCATTGTGAAAAACAACATCCAACAAGGTCAGTTGAAAGGTTGAACCTTCTGTGACATCCTGTGGTTGTTGTGCAATGACGGGTCGAATGTTGGCCATTTGTAAATCTTCAGGTGGATGTCCCACAATGTGAACCCGTGCTAAATCATGCATGTCCTTGTTCGCATAGGTCGTGATGTCCATGTGCAGGACTTCATAGTTGTTCCATCTTGGTCTGCAATGAATAGGGTCAATGTCAATGAAATAAGCCATGGTGGAGTGGCGCATGTCGGGTTCCACCTCGTCGGATGAGGAACCATTTTCATCGCTTTCCTCCTCCATCACTTCCACTGCAAGCTCAATGTGGTCTTCTTGGTGAACAGCTGTTGGAAGGTCTGCAACCCCTGCTGCTTCACGATTCAAAAATGGTTGAGGAGCTCCTTGATTTCCTGGTAAATGCGCTGACATCCATGAAACTTCATCTGAGGCTTCTTCGTCCCCAGTAAAATCCACAAATCCAGCACAACAATATCGAAGAAGGTCATGAAAAGCACGCTGATGTGAAAGAGGTCGGGCAGGGAGTAGTTTTCGCTTGAAGCGCCTGGAGTCCTCAAAGCCCACATAGACTTCAATGCGCTCCGCGAAACATACGCGTTGCCGTTCTCTTCTCTCAAGCTGAAGAGGCCCTTGCATACTGTCATGGTCACTTGGTGACGTCTTCCCCAAATGAAGCGTTCCCATCTCCCATGCCAGGTCTAGGCCGCTAATAGATGCCTCCCACATAGTTTCAAATGCAGGATCTCGTACAAAACTGTGGCCCCAGTTCAAAAGAGCTGCCGAAGGGCCCGTGCTTTGCCATGAGCAAGTCTCTGTTAAGTCTACTTGCCTGGCTTCCCAAAAGGCTCCATTGTTTTGCCTTTGGAACCAAGAGTTTCCGAGGCAGAGCCACCACAACCATGCTCTTCTGTGCGCTGGCGTTTGGGCTTGTTCTCCCCGGCCTCTACGATCGCTGCATCTGCTTGCTGTTTCATGTTGTTGAGACTCTCCACCATATGGGTCAAACTGACCTGAATGTTTTCTGCAGAGTCCACCTTCTCGTTCATCTCCTCGTCCGAGATGTCGACGTGGTCCTCTTCGTCTAACTCCTCCAAGGCTGCCTTCTTGGCTTCGACCTCTTCCTTTGTCTTTTGAAGTCTCTCCTTGGCCGCCTTGACGCGCTCCGCCAGCTCTTGGTCGTCCTTGCCAAACTTCTCGGCAAACTGAGTGCAGCGCTGCAGTGAATCTGCAATATAGCGGCGCCAGGAAGAGTGCATGTTGTACCTCGCTTTCTCTGCTTCCCTGAGTTTCTTCCTTGCTTTGTCCATTTTGTCCACCGCTGCTTTCAAGCCCTTGGTGGTGGGGATCGGCGTGGAGTGCTCGTTCACGATGTCCCTGACGTTCTGTGTCATCGTCATATTCGACTCCTGCAGAGCTGTCGCAAGGATCACCAGCTTAGCGTCGCCGAAGGCTCTTCTCCTCCTGCGCTTGCCGATGGTCCACCTGTATAGTTGGTCTGCCACGGTGGCTCCAACTCCGGGGCCCCGTAGGTCTCTGCTTTGCCCTTCTTGCGACTCGTAGTGCGCTTCTTGGGCGTCTTGCTTCTTTGCTTGTTCCACGCGGTGTTGACTCCTTGTTGTGGATCTTGCCATTGTGAAGCTCCCCAGGCTCGCCAATCGTGGTTGGCATGTCTGCCTGCGTAGTTCCAAGAATTTCTCTTCGGACTCTTGGGTTGCTTCTGTGGGACGTACGTCACATCGTATCCGTGCGTCCACTTGATGCCGCACCTTGCGCACTTCTCTGTTCTGGCCTTGTTCGTGCGCCAACATGCACGGCATCTCCAGTCCACATCTGACTGCGCCATGGCAAAAGCGATCTGCTTCAGAAAAGAGTGGTCGCGAGAATGATGATGATAAAGGATCCCAAACACCCTTTGCAGCTGAGAAGAGCAAAGAGTCCTGGTCCCAGATTTGTGAAGGAACCACGAGCGCCTCGCTTGCGCCCTTTGCCGGCGCTTTCGGCGCCGCAACGAATTGGTAATGGCCCTCGACCAAGAGGAATGTCAGGACAAACCCGATGCGAAAGACCATGCAACACCCAGCCCTCCAAGAGGAAGATCACCTGGCCGAGGTTGTCGTTCAGGATGTAGTGACCACCAAGCCAAAGACGAAGGTTTTCACCTTGTCCTTGTGGTAGGTCACCAGGCGTTGAGAAGGCCCCAAGATGGGCCCGCGGGTCTCCGGCACCGGACCCGCTCAGGCGAAAGGTATCGGAGCGGGCGTGGGGCACCCTTCCTTAAGCCTTTACATATGTATATGTATGCATCGTGTTTGGCAGGCACTGGGTGTGCATTATCATTAGGGTGAGTATGTAAGCTGATGAATCCATTTTGGCTCAAGTCTGAGCCAAACTGGCTTCATCGTTCTTTCT
>Ga0126342_10010779_pt1 | contig 16369 bp, 13 predicted proteins | sample Cyp1metagenome_FD_92528 | JGI IMG/M metagenome (GOLD analysis project Ga0126342, IMG submission 92528) | Coral microbial communities from Lord Howe Island, Old Settlement Bay, Australia - Cyphastrea 1 metagenome | ecosystem: Host-associated > Invertebrates > Cnidaria > Coral ... | reverse complement strand
GTGGAGTGGAGTGGAGTGGAGTGGAGTGTAGTGGAGTGGAGTGGAGTGGAGTGGAGTGGAGTGGAGTGGAGTGGAGTGGAGTGGAGTGGAGTGGAGTGTGGTGGAGTGTAGTGTAGTGTAGTGGAATGTAGTGAAGGTGTAGTTGTAGTTGGAATGTAGTGTGGTGTAGTGGTGGTTGTAGTTGAAAATGCTACAAAACCTTCACGTTTTGCTCACTTTTGACAAGGTGCACAAACGACATCTGAACCTCCAAAAGTGGTCCGAACCTGGTGTGCTTTGTACATTTTGACTTGGAAATGTGCTTCGCGCCACAACGGCGTGCGCTTTTTCGACATCTCAGCTTCCAAAAGTGGTCCGAACCTGGTGTGCTTTGTACATTTTGACTTGGAAATGTGCTTCGCGCCACAACGGCGTGCAATTGTTCATCTCTCATCTGGCCAGATGGCTCCGCACCTGCCGCTTTAGCGAGCCTACTTTTCGACCCTCCGGAGCCACAAATCATTGGAAAAACACAGTGTTTCACGACTTTCCTACCTTTTCGCTCATCTGCATCTTCTTTCTTCTGACTCTTTCTCTTCTCTGATCTTCTCTCTTCTACTCTTCTCTTCCCTCTGACTCTTCCCATCTCTGCTTTTCATCTGTCCATATTGTCGGAAGTTTGACTTCTAAACTTCCTTCGATAATGGAATGGTTTTATTTGGAAATTTATCACAAGTTGGAATGTCCCATTGGTTTCGTTTCAGGCAACACATTTTCACATTTGTCCGATCCAGCCTGCGCAAGTGAGTGCCGTCGGTTGGCATCTTCCTTAGAGTGCACCAACTCATGCAATGTACTGTGGCCATCTGTGGCCCAGATTGCCAAATGTAGTAAGTCTATCTAAGTGACATCTAAGTCCAACTGGCTTTTGCAAAGTCTCCGCAGACTTCGAGACAACGTGAGTGATTGGAGCCGCCCACCCCTCAAAACATGAAAGTCCATCTGGATCATCGTCTACCACTTGTTGGGAGTTAACATATATTTGAACGCTTGATTGGAGATCTCATCCCCGTGTATTGCTTGGCTGAACCCTCCATCTTGATCAGGTTCTTTCCGTCTCAACCCTGACAGCGACAAGTTGCCGAGAGTTTTCGCAGGAGCGACAGGTCCACCTGCGCGAAAATGCTCTATGGCTCTATGGGATGGGATCAATGGGATGAATGCAGTCAATGGAATTAATGGGACTAATGGGATGAATGGTATTAGTAAGGGTTATATAATTAATAATACCGATTAATGTGATCTTTCTGGAGTTATTAAATAAGGGCATGTTTAAGATTTAAGGCCAAATGGGTCATGCCAACTCAAGCTAATCAATTGACCAAATGGGTGGCGTCAATAGTGGCTGCAACATTGGTGATATCAAGAATTATTAACATAAATGGTATAACTACGGGCAAACACTTTCCCATCAGACCAATCAACCAGAGTTCCAAGGTTCAGGGTCCAGGTATTTCGTGTTTTACCGTTGCAAAGGAGTTGCAAAACACTGGTTATACACAGTGATTTGGGCTTCAGGATTCTGAGTTGCTGCGCGCTGCAACTTTGACTCTGGTCGGCACAAGGCCGGAACGCTGGCAAACGGGAGATGTTTGTCCATAGAATTACTGAATGCTATTGCCCAAATGGGAACAAAATCAACCCATGCACCAATGCTGGTACACAGCCATTTTGATCTGGCGGCTGACCCATTCGCCTATATGATATGTGTTTGGTCAAACCTCCATGTTGGTTTGGTCAAACAATTTGGTCTCAAATATCCTCCCATCATTCTATCAGAGATGCGGTTATCCCTATTTTGGCTTATTAAACTACGACAAATTAGCCACTTTATGGCTCTTGGTATAAAACCCACGTGTTTGATCTTATATAAATCTCACTAAATCATGTTGAATCCATTTCAGTCACCATGGATTTTTAGATCCATCGCCATCTTCCACATGGGTTCATCTGAAAACTGAGACATTCCCCTCCAAAAAAACCATCGTTGCTCATGATGTTCTTCTCAAAAATGGCAATTTAAGCGGTTAAAACAGATTTGCCCCCATTTTTTCCAATCACCATTTTCCCATGGTTTTTCCCATGGTTTTCCCGCCACCTCTTGGATTTTCATTCCCTCCGTTCCACAGAGCTCGGCCACTGTGGCACGGCGCTGTTGCACCGACTTTCGACGTTGCACCTAGGGACGTCTGAAACCGGAGTCAGCCATGGAGTGGTGGATTACCATAGAAATACCACACAAAATAGGCATGTTTCCATGGTTTAACTATCCACACAAATCACACAACACAAAAATACACCTTTTTTTTCGATAGGTGATCTATAAGGAAACTATGAAAACACCAAATCGAAACCCGCGCTTTTCGTGGCCATACAAAATTTGGACGTCAAAATGCGTCAAAATTCGGAGTATCCTGCGAAGTTTCCCTTCATCCTTCATCCAATACTCGGAATACAGTCCAGTCATCTCATTTCTTACAGATGGAAAATAGAAACATAGTCAACGAATGAATGAAACTACAAAGCAAGCTTGCACACCACCGATTCAATGCACCTTATTGATGCAAATATGAGGAAACTCTAGGTTCGAGTAAAGCGGTCTAAAGTGAATATTATACACTGTGCATGCATGTATGTCTGTCTGTCTGTCTGTCTGTCTGTCTGTATGTCTGTATGTCTGTATGCCTGCCTGTATGTCTGTATGTCTGTATGTCTGTATGTCTGTATGTCTGTATGTCTGTATGTATGTCTGTATGTATGTCTGTATGTATGTATGTATGTATGTATGCATGTATGTATCGATGGATGTCTGTCTGTCTGTCTGTCTGTCTGTCTGTCTGTCTGTCTGTCTGTCTGTCTGTGTGTGTGTATGTATGCATGCATGCATGCATGTATGTATGTATGTATGTATGTATGCATGTATGCATGTATGTATGGATGTATGTATGTATGTATGTATGTCTGTCTGTATGTCTGTATGTATGTATGTATGTATGCATGTATGTATGGATGTATGTATGTATACACTACATGTCGACAAGCCTTGATAAGCCCAAAGAATGGAGGTCTGCCAACATCTTTAACCAAAAAACATGACAGCGTCAATCACACGATCCGTTCGAAAATAACCCCTTTGGTGCCAGATGCTGCCAGGGTACGTCCAGGCTTTGTCTTCTTCCCCTTTCAATACCATCTTTGGGCGCCATGCGTTCGCGGATGAGGTCAATGCACAGACCCACCTCACCTGGATGATGGGGAAGAGGCTCTGGACTCAACCAGGCTCAATGGATCCAATGGATGCAATGAATCCAATGAGTTATGGATCCAATGGATGCTTGATCAATCTATTTATATAAATTATCATAAATTCATATAAATTCAATGAATCCAAAGAATCCAATATAATCCAATGGTCCAAAGATGAAAAGAGCCGCAATGGAGTTATGGCGGGAAGTTATGGCTGGGAGCTCCTAGATTTCATCCCAAGGACCCTGGCCTGGAATGGACGATGCCCTCCTTGAGCCCTCCCTTTCAGCTTCAAGTTTCGGCCAAAGCTTTTCATTCTTCAGCAAGAAGAGGCTGCAGGGCAAGACCACCCGCTGGGTATCACTGATAAACAGCAATGGAACGGCTCGATCCTCCACGGTTTTGGTCCATTGACTCCTCACGGCTTGATTCTCTGCCAGCCGTTTCAGCTGTTTTGCCAGATTCTGGTACCACAGCAATGGGACCTTGGGATCCGCATTGCCCAACTCCATCCTCGCTCGACCTGCTTGAAGAACTGCTGGGTGGATCATCACAAATGTCACCATCAAATTGGGAGTATCCGCCTCAGTGGAGGTCATGGTGATGTGTAAGGAATCTCCTGGGCAGCCAATGATCATCTGAAGCTGTCTATGGAGCTCGGCTCTCACTTCTTCCGGCCAACCACGCTTGGGTGGCTTCAAAGAAAGCATGCCCCCTGCGGCCAATACGGCGCAATCCTGCCACATCACCAAGAAGAATGGTAGAATCGGGGAAACCTTTGGGGTATTTTTCCGGACCTCTTCAAATAACACTTCAAACCTGAAAATTGGGGACCCCAAGATTCAAAATGGCCATGTTCTAATGCGGTATATCCCATGTTTGGAGCCATTGGGAAACCATCTGGATCTCCAAATCGAGTCCTCTGGCACCGTGGCGTCCGCCCAGCTGATCATGTCATTGCCATCTGCACCTTGCAAGGTGTCATCCAACTGACTGTCGAAGGATCCAATCAGTTCCTGCAGGATGCGGAGTTGGGTAAGTTGGTGGCGTGGTTGGCGGTGTCTGAAACTCAAAATCTTGGGGAAAACATGGGAAAAGCCTCAAAATGGCCATGGTGCACCCAGTCTGCCAGTGGCTTGTTCTGAATCCAAGAGATGCTCTTTTGTCTCCCAAGCAGATTCTATTCCGCTCTTCCCATCCAACACATGGTGGGCTTCCCGAGTGACAAGTTGGTGATTTAAAATCAGACTTAAGTGTAGACACTAAAAGTCTAAACATGTCTAAACCCAAGTTAGGTGCTGTACTTATAAACCACCATACCTAATCGACCGAAACCCAAGTTAGGTGCTTATAAACCACATTAAACCACCATGCCTAATCCAATTTCAATGCCCCACTCTGCAATGTTCAAACTGCGCCCAGAGATTGAGTAATCCTCCGGTGGTCGTGACATGTGCTGCGCAAGGCCCTTCTTGGAGAAGAAACCCTCCTGGGATGAAGGCCAGTGCCAGGTGCATATCTGAGTCTGCAATACTAAGATTATATCTGATAGATTAATTTTATATACATATTGTAGATACATATTGTAGATCCACATGTCAGTGTCACATAGCCATATTCTGTGTTTATTTACATCGCCATGTCGATGTGACATCGTCATCCGACTCTCTGCCAGGTTTCTGAGCCAGGAACGAAGGCCCCGCAGTCTCGGCAGACTGGAATAGTTTCCATGGTCTCCTGAAATTCCAACGTGGATTCAGTTGGATTCAGTTGGATAGTTAGGATACTTAAGTTTGGACAGATTAGTTTGCACGATTCGCCACAGAATGCCACAGAATTCGGTTCTCCATCCAACCTGGTTACCTCTCCAAGCACATCCTGGGTATCCTCAACATCCATCAACATCTATCAACCATCATCACCGTCATCATCAACATCAACATCTATCACCCATCATCATCATCATCAACCCGGAAATCACAGAAACTCAGAGCCTCTAAGACTTCGGAGCCGACGGCTGCTTCACCACAACCGCAGTGCTGAGCATAGATTTCTTTAGTGAAATGTCCACGGCCAGGGAGATGGCCCAAACTTGCCTGCCATCCAACTAGAACCAGCAAGTTTGAAGATCGAACTATTAGTAAGTATGAATATGTATGTACATGTACATCTATGTATATGTATATATATAGTTTCTCTTATTATTGTTATTGCTATTAGGATTACCATTACCATTAAAACTATTATTGATTATTAATTGCTACTTGATACTACTATTCAAATTATACTATTTATCACTCTTACTATTAAAAGCGATTCTCATTATATGTTCTATTATAAATAATATCTTATATGTTGTATACTATATATTATATATAATATCTCAAAAAATATATTATGTATTATTTATTATCTATTATACCTTATATATTGTATATTCTATATTACTTTATTAGATAGTATATATTACTTTATTAGATATTAAATATTATAAATTATATATTTTAAACAAAAAATATCAGGTATGATATACACTGCATTCTACTTTTAAAAAAATGATATTAAATGATACTTTATTAAATATTATATATTAAATCTTAAATATTATATTTATTAGATATTATACATCATTATATTATATTTTATATATATATATTATTTTGAATTATACATTTTATATTTTATATTTTATATAAAAAAAAAAAAAAAAACATATATTTTATACCACAAATCAAATATCATATTTTCATATCAAATATCAAATACCATATATTTTATATTATTATATATTTTACATCATATGTCATATATCAAATATCATATATATATATTTAAATATATAAACATATAAATATATAAATATCTAATATAGATATATGATCCAACCTCTCAGTGTCCCGTGGCCATCCTGTGTTGATTCGTGGCAAAAGACCCACCTCCAAAGCGCCGCAAGGCTCTACGCGGACGAAGAGACGCGCCCAGGTCGTTGGGGCGGCAAAGAGGGAATCTACCCAGCTCACGGCCAAGTACTCACAAATGTCCTGTGGCCGTATCTCAAGGTCAGGGACTCCAACTTGAACGTTTTTAAGTACTGATGTTAATGTCACTTAATGCTGCCTAAAAGCCAGACCCTACCTCGTTTTCCTTTGACGTCAAGTTGATCACTGACCTCGTTTTCCAACGCAGCACTTAGGTTTTACTTCCTACGTCTTCAATATCTACCTCGGTTTTTTCAGGCGGACCCACCTCATTTTGCACCAAATTTTGGGGTAAAGAGTCAAGAGAGTATTTCGACCCGGATACTACTGTATGTGTGCGCAAACAAAAGCTGTTGCTCATACGGCATCGTCGCGATGTCAATTGGGAAAACTATGATAACTACAGGCATCTCAATGGTGAGAATTGTGATAAACCATGAGCTGACCGAAACATGATGAAACCACTTGGTACACTGAGTTTGGCCTCTAAGTGAGCAGAAAACTGGCAGTGAACCATCACAAAGGTATTTCCTGATCTACATTGTAGATGTAAGACTGCAGTCACATATGAGATTTTAGCATACCTATGCAGATCTTAGCCTCTTTTACGAACGTTTCTCACAGCTGTTCTTGTAGCCATGTTTTACGCCCAGCTCTGCCCGTATGTCCTTCAGCTGATTTCCGAGCGAAGCGATCTGCAGAGGAGGTCCTCCGAAGCGCCGAATGCACAGCAGGCCCTTCAGGTCATTCAGCGGAAAAAACTGTGCACCAACCGTCCGCCTCAGCGACAGCCCCCCAAATCCATGAGATATGTGATGTCCTCAGCAGGCAACTCATACTAAAGTCAATCATCAAGCTCCGGTGGTGTCATTCATCAGTTTTTACTTAAATTGGTTGGTTGAAACTAAAGAACCAGCTTCACACCACATCTCAAACACTGGTGGTACGGAGGGTTGCGAGCTGCAGCTGAGACACTCCAACTCCTCCACATCCAGGCAGTCAGGTTCCCCAGAGCGGGTGTTGAGCGGTGGAACTACAGAGATCTGCAACCTCCAGGGATGCAGTTGGATGGGTGGCCCCCTTTATGTATGTATGCATGTATGTGTAAATATATAAATATACATACATACATACATACATACATACATGCATGCATGCATGCATGCATACATACATACATACATACATACATACATACACACACACATACATACATACATACACACACATACATACATACATACATACATACATACATATATACATACATGTATATACATATATACATACATAATTACGTACATATATGATGTATGCATTACGATATGTATATAATATATGTATATATACATTATATAAGTAGAAGTCATGAATCCTATTGTGCAAGTACCACAGACAGACCAATATAAATATACAAGTAGAACCCGCGCAAGGCGGGTGGCGGAAGTTTCCAGGTTTAAGAAGTGCAACGCCGTAGGATCCAAAAGAAAGGTTTGCCTGTAGGAGTGGCGGACTTCTGACCTCTTGTCGCAAATGGGGAAACCATTTCTCAACTCTTCCAAAGACTTCTCACCTCTCGTCAACTCTTTTCAACGACCTTCATTTCTGTGCACATCTTCTTGACTCTCCTCAACTCTCTTTTCATCTCTCTCTTCTCCTCTCAACTCCGTTCAACTCGTGTTGACTCACCTCACCTCAGTTCCACCTGTCAATTTTTCTCACCCCAGTTAAACTGACACAGTTGCAAACTTTCTTGTTCTGGCCAGCTGAATTGCCTTTCCATCCGATCATGGTTTCAACATTCGATTGTGTTATAATTCTCGCGTCATGTACTATCATTCAATCCTACTGGACTGTTGACAGTTAGCCGCAGCATTTCTTCCACGCGCGCGAAGAGCTGTGACATCAGGAGCAGCCATCTGTCAAGAGCGCGCGTGAGCAGCTCAGCCGCACAAGAGCACGCAAGCAGCAAAGCTGTCATACAAAGGAACCTTTAGACAAAGAAAGCTTTCCACTTTACACCAAGCAATGTTTGACACACAGAAGCTTTTACGCAAAGCAGCTCTTACACAGAGAAGCTATTACACAGAGCAGGCTCCAAAACCGGATCTCGACACCCAAACGGAAAAAACACGATGTCGAAGCATTTAAAAAAAACAAAATTTAAAGGAAAAATCATCCTCACCAACTTTCACGCCTGTCGCCACATTCGCAACTTTCACGCGGCCATTACAATAAGATTTACGACTCTCAGCTGCAAAGCGCAATAGTATTACGCACGCAGCCGCAGCGAGGAACCTTGACGCAGCCACTCCACTGCGATCTGCAAACACTGCAAAACGCAATAGAATTACGCATAACGGCTACACAAATTGCAGCTCCGAAACCGGCCGGTTTCGACGCCCACGTAGAAAAACGACGATTTTGAAGCACTTTTTACACGAAACTTTAAAATAAGGAAAATCATCAGCGCCAAAATGGAGAAAAACTCGCTGCCAAAGCACCAGTCGCAACTTTCATTTAACGCAACCACTACAATACAACTTACGACAGGGACTCGCACAAGAAAATCAGAATCGCAAGACAGTACTGGAGAACAAGTACCCTTCGAGAAGCCTTGGCGCAGCCATGCCACTGCGCTGCACAGACTGAAGTGCAGAACACAACAATTAGAATTGCAACACGCTACTGTAGATCACATCGCTTTGATGCACCAGCTCCAATGCACAAAGTATCTCAACACATGCAAAACAAAAAAGAGAAAAAGTCACCTGCAACCCTCAGTTACATTGCGCGCGTAAGTCGAGCCGGATTCGGCGGCAAAGCGACGACGCCCGAAACCGTCGCGCACACGAGCCAACGGAACCTCCGTTTACCCGAAAAAAACACACTGTTTCGTACATATAACATTCAAATCGCATCCATGATGTAGCAGTTCCAATGCCATCCACTAACAGTGACTTGCACAAGACAATCAGAATCGCAAGACAGTACTGGAGAACAAGTACCCTTCGAGAAGCCTTGGCGCAGCCATGCCACTGCGATCTGCACAGATTGAATTGCGGAACACAATAATTAGAATTGCAACACACTACTGTTACTGTAGAACACATCGCTTTGATGCACCGGTCCCAATGCACAAAGTATCTCAACACATGCAAGACACAATAGCACAGCATCAACAAAAAAGAGAAAAAGTCTCCTGGAACCCTCAGTTACATTGCGCGCGCAAATCAAGCCGGATTCGGCGGCAAAGCGACGACGCCCGAAACCGTCGCGCACGCGAGCCAACTTTTCTCCGCAACGGAACCGCCGTTTACCCGAAAAAAGACAATGTTTCGTGCAAATCCTAACATTCGATCTGCCAAGAACGACTTGCAAAACACAATACAATCGCAAGACACAACACCTCTACTCTGCTCTGCTTCTGCCTCTAAGCTTCTCTTCCCTAGTCTTCTCTACTCTGCCTCTACTCTACCTCTAGTCTACCTCTGGTCTACCTCTAGTCTACCTCTACTACCTCTACGGCGCATGCCAGCTGGAGACAATGATCTCGGGGCTAGTGAGAATGTGACTTCATGATATCTTAAGGCAAATGCCAACCGGACATAATGATCTCTGGGCTAGTGAGAATGCGACTTCATGATCTCTTAACGCAGGTGCCAACTGGACACAATGATCTCTGGGCTAGTGAGAATATCACTTCATGATATCTTAAGGCAAGTGCCCACTGGACACAATGATCTTCGGGCTAGTGAGAATGTGACTTCATGATCTCTTAACCCAGGTGCCCACTGGACACAATGATCTTTGGGCTAGTGAGAATGTGACTTCATGATCTCTTAACGCAGGTGCCAACTGGACACAATGATCTCTAGGCTAGTGAGAATAAAACCATCTGTAACTCGGAGTTTCCTCCATGAAACTTCCTTTGATGATATTGTATTATATATATATATGCTATTGTTACCACTGACTTCCCCCCCCACAACTGGAGCAAACGCAGGGCCTGCTATTGCCATGAACCATGATCTACCCCGACCTAGCGCCCATTTCAATCGAGTCGATGTAGAAGGGAAAGCGTCGAGCTGCGCGGCGGCTGAATTCTTTGATCGAGGCCGGAGTCTTGAAAGCCAAGCAGGTCACGGGGACCATCAGGGTCAGGCTCTGGCAACTCTGGATATGTTGAATCCTGACACTTCAGATGAAAGGAGACGGATAAAGAGCTAATTATGAGCTGATCTCGAATGTTTTTTGGGCATCCAAAAACTGGAAAGAATGATAGGTAATGACTCGGTCATGAGTGATGAGTCACAAAATGTCAGTTCTTCGTTTTCCGACGAGAAGCAGCTCTGTCACCGGGATCTTTCTACACCGATTCACTGATGCCGCCAACTTATGTAGGCCTTCAGCAAGCCAAGAGACTTCCGTTGTCTCCTCAGGAATTTTGCGAAAGGAGGAGGAAACAACAGCTGATTGCCTGGGTCTATGTAGGGGAAGTGGCGATTCTCACTTCAGACATTTGAAGCCGTGGGGGTGGCGATGAAATGTTAAAGTGCTTACACATCTGAAGGACCGCTCCAAGCAAATCTTTACCGCGCGATCCAGGAAATATGAAACAACAAAAAGTGAAAAGAAAGTGCGCATGTTCCAAACAAGTGGGAAATGACTAGGTATTAAAAGGCCTTAGGGATCGATATACTTGCAATCTTCACCGCAACTGCAGTTGAGCAGCGTTCAAGGCCCGCAATGTCATTCCCCCAAGTAGTGCTTCATTGATAGGGATTCCAAGATTCCCATCAATGTGTGCTAATATAGTAATAATCCCAAGAAACTATAGGGATCAGGTAGCTTATGGTAGCCGCAGAATCTGTGAATCATACCTACTCAACGGGGGGAACATCCCCATGCGCCACACCTCGCTGCCGAGCGGCTGTGCCAACCTGGATGCGGAGCCTCGACTTTGGCTCCTCCAGGCGACAGAACTCAGGGACGAGAACCCCTTCACCGCGCCGGCCAAAGCGATCCAGGCGGTAAACGCTGCCACGTCCTGCCACGAAAACAACGTTTGAGGAAAGGTCCTGGGAGTCTGATCTGACATTGGGGAAATGCCCATCTTCCACATTGTAATGATATAATTTATATAGTATTACAACATATGATATATATATATATATATGATATATTATATATATATTATATATATATACGGATATACTATATGATTATACACCAAAAAAAACATGGAAAACATCTATAAATCGTACAAATGAGAGAAATTGTTAGATTGCCAGTCTAAATTGCCCCCTGTCCTTTGGCCCAATGTGTAGCCCAATGGTGGCCCTCCAGGCGAACCAGTTCCTCTGGTGCGGGGACCACTTTGAAGCCGCTGGCGGTCTCAACGGCATTGGGAACTGGGACCGGTTCTTGACACATCACCAGAGGCAGAGTACGGATCTGCCCACCCACCTCACCATGGATGTCAAGGCTGGAGAGTCACTGTAGAGAAAGTTACCAAAGGTGAAACATTACCGAAGTGTTGTGACGCAAACAAGTTTAAAACCTCCACGAAAGATCAGCTGTCAGAAACCTGTCGGTTTCTTGAAATATCTTCAAACTGTAAATCACCGCTCAAGACAACTGTTTCCCCATTTGAAACATGACCAAGTTTGGATTATTTGTTGGGTCCCCCACAAGAAACCAGCCATTCATCTCAGGTGCCGCATCCTGGATTTCAGCCGACCACCATTCCGACCACTTGGTCTCCCAGTCTCCACTGTCGGGGCCCCAGGGACGTGCACCATGACCCAGCAGTAAGGCACAGTGGTGGCTGATGGGTTGCAATCCCACAGCCAACTCATCCTGCAGAATCTGCAGATTGGAGAGATTTAAGATGAATTTTTAGGAAAGAATTGAAAACTCGGTGATTGATTCTGGCAAACTCTTGGAAATCCCACTAGAAGAGATCCGCAGCTGTATGATGCTGTATTTTATCTGCGTGCTTTCACAGATACAAACAGTTTCAAACAGTTTACTTCTACACGCCATCATGTCCCGTGAGACCAGTCTTAATAATTGAATCTGTCCATGAGTGCTTGGATCTAGCTGGTCGAAGAACAGAGCACATTTGTGCGTCCGACATGCAGGATCTCCGTAGAGGGTGTAAGAGTTTTGTAGGAGCTCAGATACAAGCAGATGACCTACAACTTAACTCCTGTATAACAACTCCTGTATAACAACTCCTGTGTAGCAATTCCTGTCTAAGAACTCCTGCGTAACAACTTCTGTGTAACAACTCCTGTGTAACAAGTCCTGTGTAACATCTGCCGTGCTAAATGATGCAGATGATGTAAACGATGTAGATTAAGTTGATGTATATGATGCAGATGATGTAAAAGGATGTAGGAGATGAAGTTGAAGTAGATGATGTATGTGATGTGTGTGATGTACTATGAAGTTGATGTAGGTGATGTACAAAAAGTAGGATATGTTATGCAGATGAAGAGTTGAATTCGGCAGTTCTTTGGAAAAAAACCTTGGAGCTTTCGGGGACAAATTGATAGCGCCTCCAACACCTCCTGGGCACCGCGCAACGCCGCATGTCGCAGCTTTCCCACACGCCACTCAGCTGGCCCACCCGGGCCCCGGCGGCCCACCATTTTGGGCTGTGGGGAAACAGCAACAGTGCTGTTGATGCCTTTTGCTGCTGTTCCTGATTGTTTCTTGGTGGATCCATGGTTCAAACTGGTTAAAGGATGTTAAAAGGGCACCAGCAAAAAGAAATTGCACTGAAATTCCCAATTCTATCCTTTGGGGATCACTTTGCAGGAAACTGCTAACTTCTTGGGGAATTCAAGAATCTAGATGATCTCACTTGCAGGTGGGTCTGCTTGTATCTTCGTGATTTGCCGTGCTTTGTTCGGCACTGTACTGAGTCTTCTATGGTTTCTTTCAGTCAGAGTCAAATAGACATTTTGGACAACTTATACCATTGCCGGGCATTGGCAGGAAGCCCGCCCCAGTCCTTGTTTCTTTGCCACTTGTGCTTCATGACATGGCGAAATAAAATGGCTTCGGCAACCAAGTAAGCTGGGAAAAGAGACGACTCCAAAACTGAACAAAAACTCCAACCTCAGCAGTGATTGCTGCGGTTTTCAAACAACCTCAGCCTCAAAAGAATCAGAAGACAGCAGGGAACTTGTTTCACCCATGGTAGCGCCCATCATTGAGGCCACCCACAGCAGTCGGCACAAATCCCCTGACCTCGGTGCGTGGCTTCCAAGAACGTCCCAAGTTCCAGGCGTTTTCTCAATTTCACTACAGAACGGCAAGAATCTAAAATTCAGCAAAATATGAAGGCGAAGGCGAAGGAGGAGAAGAAAAGCAAAACAAACCAGAAGAAAGCGGCGACGTGACGACGAAGACGACGACGAAGACGACGATGACGACGACGATGATGATGATGACGATGATGAGGACAACCACGACCACGACAGCAGCAGCAGATCCATTCGACTTGAAGAACACCCAAGATTCAGGCTGCAAGGCCCTTCCAAAGTTTTTAGCCGGAAGTGTCATCACCTGCACAACGAGCCCTTTTTCTCTACACTGGACATGAGCCTTCAGATATTGAATGCTAATCATTTCGAGCTGTAGAATGGCCTCATTGAAGGGTTCTTACACTACACATCACAGCACGGTCATACTGAGTCATACTCAACAAAGATAAAGACATGGTTGAATTGTTTTTTGGCCTAAGAATACCCAGTGATTCCAAACCAGCACCAGTGAACCAAACTGCCCCTCCTCGGCCATGCAGATGGCTGAACGGGTCGCTTCAGGCTCCAAGACGGCGACCCCCAGCGGCAGAAGCAGCGTCCGATCGATGCACGAGCCAGGCCTCAGCGGTCGCTGCGTCGTGCTGCGTCTGATGCATTTGTTCATTTGATTTATTGATTTACTAGTCCATGTGTGTAATGTAATGCAATGTAACTTAACTTAAATGTACGTATGTATATGCATATAGAATCATATGTATGTATATATATAGAGATATAAATATATATATGTACAGAAACGGCGGTTGATCTAAATTCTTTGATCCGGAAATGGCCCTTCTTCCCGAAGTAAAATGGTACTCTCAAATCATGTCGGATTTTTTTGCGAGGTTTCGAAACATGGTGAAATGAACGGTCTTCACAATCATAACTCTCGACAAGGACCTTTAGATGAACATTGAACACCCACATATACTATCGTATGCGTAAGGGGGTTGAATGGAGACCTGCCAGTACCCAAACAAAACGGAGATACAATCAAGAAAAATTAGAAGGAAATGGGAATTCTGCAAAAATCATGGTTTATGTGTGCATGCAATCATGCATAATGGCAACTGCCTGCTGAATGAAAGTATCAGTATAGGCGACCTGAGACGTGTAGGTTGCAAATTCCAGCTATCAAGAATTGGCCTTGTCCAAAACTGGCGCGCCCCGAAGCCCAATAGTTTATAATGTGTTCTCCCATAAAAAGTGCAATACATTGGTGATAATTTACTTAATTTTATTTATACCTTATATCAATTTACAGTATATCATACTTCTATCTATCTACTGATTCTGACTCAAGTCTTGGCATTCAGTGACTCGGCCAAGTTTTGACGAAATCAAGATCAGTCTCGAAAATCCTACAGGCTAAGACGTGAGTCTTTTGAAAGCTATCGCGCGCCAACATAAAGCTTGCCGGCCTGCCATGGAAACCCCTTGGCTTGGCCAAACAGGCGATGCGGGCGACCCATTTCGTGGCAATCAAATATGCCTGTGTGTAATTGCAATCTGCAAACTGCACTTAATTCTTATAATATCATGGACAATATTGATGATATGATATTAAGATATTAAAATATATTAAAATATCTAATAGATTGTCCATAAATGTCTCCTTGCAAATGTAGCAAACCAGTTATGAGAATATGCACTGATGAAGTAAGTCTTTTTGCATGCTGATGGGTCCACCTCCGCATCATGAATCGTTGCTGGAAGCAGCCATGAATTTCCATGGCACTTCCTCAAAGCAGACTTCGCGAGGCTCTTTTCAATCTGAGTCCCACCTCTGAATAATTTCAATACATACAACTACATACCCGGATCAGTAATTGAGCTTTCAGCTTTGATCTGTAAATTGAGCACGAAATCTGGTCCGAAGATTCAACTTGCAAACAGCATGTTGGCACAGTCAGCACTCTTGTCATGGACTGAATGCAAGTGGCTAAAGTGCGGTGCAGTTCATGATTCATGAATCATTTCAAGTTCTTGAAAGGGCTGACCCCTCTGAATACAATGGGCAGTGAGATTCACCATCCCCCAGATGTCCCAACCATCTTCAGATGGAGTGGAATTTCCCGGCGGCTCATTCCTGTGTGCAAACACACTCAGCACCTGCAGCTTGAGCTTAGAGCTGTGATGTTCATCTCCACATCGGTCCCATATTGACCCATCCTGACCCATCCACATATTCATCCCCAGTACTCCTGCCAGAATGTCCATATCACAACAAAGTGCCACCATGTGCCACCTCAAGATTCCTGAGCTAAGATTCGCTTCTTTGAATCAATTCTCATCGACCCAGTCCCTTGGCCCGTCACCCACTTCCAGCACCCCTACCGGCCCTACCGGTCACCCCGGGTGGCGCACCTCCAGTGCTTTTGGGCTCTCCCAGCAACGGGCGAACGTGTCGCCGCTCTCGGTATGCACCGAGGTTGCTGGGTCGCTGGGCCTCCAAGCGAAGTCTTCACCGATGGATAGATCATTCATGATACGAGATAATTAATATGAGCAATTTTTATCTGTTTAAGTATTGTTGAATCATTAAACCATCTTATGCAAGTGGAAAATATGTGGAAAATATGCAATACGCATCCTGTGGTCAACGACCTATTTGAACTTCAGTATATCCGCCGACCCCTGCCTAGCTTTGGCCTAGGCGGGGCGGCGCCCGGGATCACCGTAGGTGTGCTGCATGGCCCGGTGCCTGCTTTGTGCTTTTCCATGGCCCCTTGAAAGCTTCAAAAGCTTCAGAAGCTGCTATATCTGGCACGTTTTCAGCACCCC